>C687J35174_10000040_pt1 | contig 208426 bp, 193 predicted proteins | sample RifCSPhighO2_01_FD_35174 | JGI IMG/M metagenome (IMG submission 35174) | reverse complement strand
GTGAAATCGGGCGATTGGACGCCCCGGCTGCTTGCATGGGCATGAGCCCATGCGGCGCATCCGAAGCATCCACTCATCCCGATTGCACTCCAATGCGGTCTCCAAAAAGACTTTGAGCAGGCTCTAAGGGCCGGGGTCGGTGTGCAACCGGGCCCGCACCGCGATCAGCACCACACCCACCACGGCCAGCACCCCGCCGCCCACGATGAGGCTCCAGCCCAGAGCCTCATCGGTGCGGGCGGTGGCGATGCCCAGTATCAGCGTGAGCAACCCGCCGTAAATCAGCAGCCAGATGAGCTTGTGCAGGCGTTGCAGGGTGAGTTGCGCCGCCATCAAAACGCCTCTTCAGGGAAGGCCGCGCAGGTGGCATCGCGCGTGCTCACCACCTGCAGCCAGGCACCGATCTTGGGCAGCTCGTAGTGGAAGAAAAAGCGCATGCCGCCCATGCGTCCCACGCTCGCGGGCTGGGCCAGATCGGCATCCCGGGCCAGCGTGGCCAGGGCCACGTCCAGCCAAACCCAGGCGAGCACCGTGTGGCCAAAGGCCTGCATGTAGGGCACGGCATTGGCCAGCGCATCGGCAGGCTGGCCCGTGGCCCAGGCGGCCTTGGTGGCGGCGCCCACGTCCTGCAGCGCCTTGCCCAGCGCATTGGCATGGGCCGCCAGCGCGGGCACCTGGATCGCGCGCTCGATGGTGGCATTGATGCGCCCGGCCAGCAGTTGCAGGCCGCGGCCGCCTTCCATCAGCACCTTGCGGCCCAGCAGGTCCATGGCCTGGATGCCGTGCGTGCCCTCGTGGATCATGTTCAGGCGGTTGTCGCGCCAGTACTGCTCCACCGGGAAATCGCGCGTATAACCGTAGCCGCCATGGATCTGGATGGCCAATGAGTTGGCCTCCAGGCAGAACTCGCTGGGCCAGCTCTTGGCAATGGGGGTGAGCACCTCCAGCAGCAGGCGGGCTTCGTCGGCCGTCGCCGCGTCGCCCGTGTGCTGCTCGTCCACCAGCTTGGCGCAAAACAGGTTGAGCGCGAGCGCCCCTTCGCCATACGACTTCTGGGCCAGCAGCATGCGCTTGACGTCGGCGTGTTCGATGATGCGCACCTGGGGCTGGGCGGCGTCCTTGACCACGGCAGCGGCGCCATCCTTGGGGCCCTGCACCGGGCGCCCTTGGGGCCGGTTCTTGGCATAGTCCAGGCTGGCGTAATAGCCCGCCAGCCCCAGCATGGTGGCGGCCATGCCGATGCCGATGCGCGCCTCGTTCATCATGTGGAACATGCAGTGCAGGCCCTTGCCGGGCTGGCCCACCAGGTAGCCCACGGCCCCGGCCTTGCCCTCAACCGGGAACCTGCCTTCACCGAAATTAAGCAGCGTGTTGGTGGTACCGCGCCAGCCCAGCTTGTGGTTGAGGCCCGCCAGCGCCACGTCGTTGCGTACGCCGGTGAGCTTGCCTTCGGTGTCCACCAGCTTCTTGGGCACGATGAACAACGAGATGCCCTTGGTGCCCGGCACCAGCTTGCCGTCCGGCCCCGGGATCTTGGCCAGCACCAGGTGCACGATGTTTTCGGTCAGCTCATGGTCGCCCGAGCTGATCCACATCTTGTTGCCCGTGAGGCGATACCTTGCACCCAATGGGTCGGCCTCGAAGCCATCGCCATCAGGCACTGCGCGCGTGGCCACATCCGACAGCGAGGAGCCCGCCTGCGGCTCGGACAGACACATGGTGCCCGACCAACGCCCGTTGAATTCATTGAGTGCAAACACCTGCTTTTGCGCCTCGGTGCCATGCACCATGAGCAGGTTGGCGTTGCCCGAAGTCAGCAGGTTCGAGCCGATGCTGATGGACGCCACCGCAAAGAAGCTGTTGGCGGCCGCCTCGACGGCATAGGGCAGCTGCATGCCGCCGACCTCGTAGTCCTGCGCGGCCGACAACAGGCCGGATTCTGCGTAGGCCTTGCGCGCCTCGTAGGTCGCCTGGGGCAGGATGACCTTTTCACCGTCGAAGTGTGGCTCCTCGATGTCTACGGTGCGGTTGAAGGGCGCGTACTTCTCGCGAGCGATGCGCTCGCAGGTGTCGAGCACCGCATCGAAGGTTTCGCGCGAGTGGTCTGCAAAACGCGTGCGGGCCGTGAGGGACTGGGCATCGAGCCAGTCATACAGCAGAAAGTCGAGCGTGGAACGCAGGGTCATCAGAAGGTCTCCTTGTGGCTGCGTGCATGCCCGATCTCCAATGGCCTGATAGGGCTCAGCGTGCAGGCAGCACGATGTTCTTGAAACACCAGTAGTCCATGTCCGAATCGGGCTTGGGCTGGCAATTGGCTTCTCCGAGCTGCAGGCGTGTGGCACCTGCAGGCAGTGGCGGGAACGTGATCTTGACGAGCTTGTTGCGGCCGGGCTTGACCACATCCATCTTCACGTTGCAGAAAGACAGGCCTCCAATCGACAGCTGCGGCAGCACAGTGCCGGTGCCCAGGTCCTTGAGCGTGAACGCATCGGGCGAGCCAGTGGGTTGCGCACAGGCCTCGAACGATTCATCGGTGGTGTTCTTGACGACAAGCGTCACCCGCGTCTGTTTGGCGTCCACCACGATGTCCTGCAAAACCACGTCGGAGTCCGACTCCAGCGGCAGCTGGAGCTTGTAGGTCTGGCTCTGGGCATGGGCACCGCATGCAACGGCAAGGGCCGAGAGGGCGACACATTGGCGAAAGGAAGGAAGCAGACAACGCATGGGAGGTACCGGGTTCGGGATGGAGAAAGGAGACAGGTTCAGTGCCACAGGCAAGCCGGTGGTCGCGCGGATTCTGCCCGCGCCAACCGCGCCGAGGGGCGCATCATGCCCCGGCAAAGCAACAATTTGTAGCCTGCACCTCTTCGCCCCCTCGACCCTGCTCTGCCCTGGTGTCTTCCTCTCATCCCCTTCTACGGGTAGTTCAGGCATCCATCTGAAATTTGCTGGGCTGAGAGCCAACGCATGTGGTCCGCCCATGGGCCCCACCACCGCTGCTTGCGCCACCCACAAAGGGGCAAGCGCACAGGCAACACGTGAAGGTGCCGCCTGTTGCGCAGCCCCCAAGCCAAGTTTTACAGCACTTCGAAAATGCCGGCAGCGCCCATGCCGCCACCAATGCACATCGTCACGCACACCTTCTTCGCACCACGGCGCTTGCCTTCGATAAGCGCGTGGCCCGTGAGGCGCTGGCCCGACACACCGTAGGGGTGGCCCACGGCAATCGCGCCGCCGTTCACGTTCAGGCGGTCGGCCGGAATGCCCAGCTTGTCGCGGCAGTACAGCACCTGCACGGCGAAGGCTTCGTTCAGCTCCCACAGGTCGATGTCCTGCACCGTGAGGCCCAGCTTTTTCAGCACCTTGGGCACGGCAAACACGGGGCCGATGCCCATTTCGTCGGGCTCGCAGCCTGCCACCGCAAAGCCGAGGAAGCGGCCCAGGGGCTTGAGGCCCTTCTTGCTGGCGTACTCTTCGCTGGTCACCACGCAGGCGCCGGCGCCGTCGGAGAACTGGCTGGCGTTGCCGGCAGAGATCAAACCGCCAGGCAGCGCCGAGCGCAGGCCGCTGATGGCTTCTACCGTCGTGCCTTCGCGTGTGCCTTCATCCTTGCTCACGGTGACCTGCTTGGTGATCAGTCCCAGCGTTTTGTCGGCCACACCGGCGGTCACGGTGATGGGGGCGATTTCTGCGTCGAACAAGCCAGCGGCCTGCGCTGCGCAAGCCTTCTGCTGGCTGGCGGCACCGTATTCGTCCATGGCTTCGCGGCCGATGTTGTAGCGCTTGGCCACTTGCTCGGCGGTCTGCAGCATGCTCCAGTAGATCTCGGGCTTTTGCTTGGCCAGGGCCAGGTCCTGGATCATGTGCAGATTCATCTCCTGCTGCACGCAGGAGATGCTTTCGACACCACCGGCCACGAACACATCGGCTTCGCCAGCGATGATGCGCTGGGCGGCCATGGCAATGGTCTGCAGTCCAGAGGAGCAGAAGCGGTTGACCGTGACACCGGAAGCGGTGATGGGCAGGCCGGCCTTCAGGGCGATCTGGCGCGCGATGTTGCTGCCGGTGGCACCTTCGGGTGTGGCGCAACCCATGATGACGTCGTCCACGTCAGCGCCATCAATGCCGGCGCGCAACACGGCGTGCTGCACGGCATGGCCGCCAAGGGTGGCGCCATGCGTCATGTTGAAAGAACCCTTCCAGCTCTTGGCGAGCGGCGTGCGGGCGGTGGAAACAATCACTGCGGAGGTCATGTGAATTCCTTTGATTCTGTAGATGGGTGCGCGCGGCTATTTACTGGAAGGCCTTGCCTTCGGCGGCCAGCTTGGCCAGCAGCGGAGCGGGCTTCCAGAACGCTGCGTCATCCAGCGGGTTCTTGGCAAAACGGTCCATGGCCTGCACCACATTGAACAGACCCACTTCGCTGGCGTAGTGCATGGGGCCGCCACGGTGGATGGGGAAGCCGTAGCCGGTCAGGTACACCATGTCGATGTCGCCGGACTTGCTGGCAATGCCGTCTTCCAGGATGTGCGCGCCTTCGTTGACCAGTGCGAACACCAGGCGCTGCACGATTTCTTCGTCCGAAATCTTGCGCGGCGTGATGCCCAGCTCCTTGCGGTGGTCTTCGATCATCTTGTTGACCAGGTCGCTCGGGATCGCGTCGCGCTTGCCGGCCTGGTAGTCGTACCAGCCTGCGCCGGTCTTCTGGCCGAAGCGGCCCAGTTCACACAGCTTGTCGGCCGTGCGGCTGTACTTCATGTCGGCACGTTCGACGGAGCGGCGCTTGCGGATGGCCCAGCCAATGTCGTTGCCCGCCAGGTCGCCCATGCGGAACGGGCCCATGGCAAAGCCAAACTTTTCAATGGCCTTGTCCACCTGCTGGGGCGTGCAGCCTTCGTCCAGCAGGAAGCCAGCCTGGCGGCTGTACTGCTCGATCATGCGGTTGCCGATGAAACCATCGCACACGCCCGAGACCACTGAAGTCTTCTTGATCTTCTTGCCGATGGCCATCACGGTCGCCAGCACGTCCTTGGCGGTCTCCTTGCCACGCACCACTTCCAGCAGCTTCATCACGTTGGCAGGGCTGAAGAAGTGCATGCCCACCACGTCCTGCGGACGCTTGGTAAACGCTGCGATCTTGTCCACGTCAAGCGTGGAGGTGTTGGAGGCCAGGATAGCGCCGGGCTTGGCCACGGCGTCGAGTTGCTTGAACACCGCTTCCTTGACGCCCATTTCTTCGAACACGGCTTCGATGATGAGGTCGCAGTCCTTGAAGTCGTCGTAGCTCAGCGTGGTGCTCAGCAGGGCCATGCGCTGCTCGTACTTGTCCTGCTTGAGCTTGCCCTTCTTGACCTGGGCTTCGTAGTTCTTCTTGATCGTGGCCACGCCACGGTCCAGGGCTTCCTGCTTCATTTCCAGGATCTTGACGGGGATGCCTGCGTTCAGGAAGTTCATGGAAATGCCGCCGCCCATGGTGCCCGCGCCAATCACGCCCACCAGCTTGATGTCGCGCTTGGGGGTGTCGGATGCGACATCAGGGATCTTGCTCGCCGCACGCTCGGCCATGAACAGGTGGCGCAATGCACGCGACTCCGGCGTCCACATCAGGTTGATAAAGATCTCGCGCTCGACCAGCATGCCTTCGGCAAACTTCTTCTTGGTGGCGGCTTCAACAGCGTCCACGCACTTGGCGGGTGCGGGGAAGTTCTTGGCCATGCCCTTGACCATGTTGCGCGCGAACTGGAAGTACGCGTCGCCTTCGGGGTGCTTGCAGGGGAAGTTGCGCACCAGGGGCAGCGGGCGGGCATCGGCCACGCTTTGCGCGAATGCCAGGGCTTCTGCCGCCAGCGACTCGGCCGATGCGGCCATCTTGTCAAACAGCTTCTGGCCGGGCACGGCGCCAATCATTTCACTCTTGACGGGCTCGCCGCTCACGATGAGGTTGAGCGCCGCTTCCACACCAATCACGCGCGGCAGGCGCTGCGTGCCACCTGCACCGGGGATCAGGCCCAGCTTGACTTCAGGCAGTGCAATCGAGCAGCCAGGCGCTGCAATGCGGTAGTGGCAACCCAGGGCCAGCTCCAGCCCGCCGCCCATGGCAACGCTGTGCATGGCAGCCACGACGGGCTTGGCCGAGTTTTCAATGGCGGCAATCACCGACAGCAGGTTGGGTTCTTGCAGTGACTTGTCGGTGCCGAACTCCTTAATGTCGGCGCCGCCAGAGAACGCACCACCGGCACCGGTGATCACGATGGACGTGACCGCTGCATCGGCATTGGCACGGCCAAGGCCGTCCACGATGCCCTGGCGGGTCGCCAGACCGAGTCCGTTGACGGGAGGGTTGGCCATGGTGATCACGGCAACGGAGCCGTGGACTTTGTATTCAGCGGTCATGGTGCTGTTGTTCCTTGGAAAGTGAAAAAGAACGATCGTGCGTTTTTATTGTAGAGACTTCAAACCCATTTGGCGTGTCAATTTGTCCCGGGCGGGACAAGGGGTTGGGGAGAACCCCTCGCCTGATGGTTCCACAGGCAAAAAAAGAGGCGCTACCGTTCAGGGGCGCCTCGTGAAAATCATAGTGGGCGGCTGTAGCTGGGTGTACGCCTTACGAGCAAGCCGCTGAAACTGGCGCGCCCCAGGCCAGTGCAGCCAAGCAAGGGCCGCCCCGCAGCGAGGGCTGCGTCCCCCTTCCCGAGTCGCGCAGCGATTCGAGAGAAGGGGGAAGGCGCGCAGCGCCTCAGGGGGATCGCCCCGCTAAACTTCAAGCCATTCCTTGCGGATGTAGTTGTCGGCTCGCAGGCTGTCCGGTGTGCCCTGGAACACGATCGAGCCATGCCCCATGACCAACGCGCGGTCCGAGATCTTCATGGCGATGGTCAGCTTCTGCTCGATCAGCAGCACCGAGATACCCCGCGCCTTGATGGTCTGCAGGTACTGCCCCACCAGCTCGACAATCTTTGGGGCCAGGCCTTCGGTGGGCTCGTCGATGATGATCAGGTCGGGGTCGCCCATCAGCGTGCGGCACAGCGTAAGCATCTGCTGCTCCCCGCCCGACATCACGCCCGCCTCTGTGTGCTGGCGCTCCTTGAGGCGCGGGAACATCTCGTACATGTCGTCAAACGACCAGCGGCTGCCCTTGCCTTTGCCTTTCTGGCCCAGCAGCAAGTTCTGGTGCACGGTGAGGTTGGGGAACACATCGCGGCTTTCGGGCACGTAGCCCACCCCCAGGTGGGCGATCTCGTAAGCCTTCTTGCCGTTGAGGTCCTGCCCCTTCCAGCTCAGCGTGCCCTCCCAGTCCACCAGGCCCATGATGGCCTTGGCGGTGGTGGAACGGCCCGAGCCGTTACGCCCCAGCAGGGCCACGATTTCACCGGGTTGTACGTCGAAGGTCACGCCATGCAGCACATGGCTCTTGCCGTAATAGGCGTGGAGATTTTCGATTTTCAGCATGTCAATGTCCCGCCCCTTGCTCGTCCGCAACGACAGAGCCCAGATAGGCCTCCTGCACGCGCTGGTTGGCGCGCACCTTGTCGGGCGTGTCATAGGCAATGACCTCGCCATAGACCACCACAGCAATCTTGTCCGCCAGGCCAAAGACCACGCCCATGTCATGCTCCACCGTCAGCAGCGTGCGACCTTCGGTCACTTCCTTGATGAGGTGGATGAAGCGCGTGGTCTCGGTCTTGCTCATGCCGGCCGTGGGCTCGTCGAGCAAGATCACGTTGGCACCACCCGCGATGGTGATGCCGATCTCCAGGGCGCGCTGCTCGGCATAGGTGAGGTTCATCGCCAGCGTGTCGCGCTTCTTGTCGAGCTTGATCATTTCCATGAGCTGCTTGGCGCGCTCATTGGCATCGTGCAGGTTCGACAGGAAGCGCAGGAAGGTGTACTTGTAGCCCATGCTCCAGAGCACACCGCAGCGCAGGTTCTCGAACACCGAGAGCTTGGGAAAGATGTTCGTGATCTGGAAGCTGCGCGACAGCCCCTTGCGGTTGATCTCATACGGTGCCAGCCCGTTGATGCGCTGGCCATTGAGGATCACATCCCCGCTTGTAGGCGCAAAACGCCCACTGATGAGGTTGAACAGCGTGGACTTGCCTGCGCCATTGGGGCCGATGATGGCCACGCGTTCGCCCGAGGCCACGGACAGGTTCACGCCACGGATAATTTCCGTCTTGCCAAAGCTCTTGCGCAGGTCGCGCAGTTCCAGGGCACAGGTGGTGTTGGTTGGGTTGTCAGCTGCCATGTTTACAGCGCCTCCCCACGCTTGATTTCATGTTCGATCTCTTCCTGGATCGTGCTCCACTGCCGCAGGAACTGGCGGCGGCAGAGTTCAAAAAGTCCAAAGCCCGTGACCATCACGAAAATGGCGCCAAACCAGCTCGTAAAGCCTGCGGCATTGAGCGTGGCCCCCAGGAACGTCAGTTCTGGCCCCAGGGCCGCGTTGAGCTGCAGGTGGTAGGTCATCTCGATCATGCAGGCTGCGCCCATCACCCCCACCAGCGCCGTGCCGCCCAGCGCCAGGTAAGAACTCCAGAGCTGACGCAGCTTGCCGTACTTGGCCAGCCGCAGGTTCATCATGATCAGGCTGGCAATCCCTCCGGGCGCATACATCACCATGAACAGGAACACCAGGCCCAGGTACAACAACCATGCCTTGGACAGCTCGGACAGCAACACCGACGCCAGCACCAACAGCACCGCGCCGATGATGGGGCCGAAGAAGAACGTTGCCCCGCCGAGGAAGGTAAACAGCAGGTAGCCACCGGAGCGAATCACGCTCAGGCTGTCAGCTCCCGTGATGATCTCGAAGTTGATCGTGGCCAGCCCTCCACCAATGCCCGCAAAAAAGCCCGCGATGATGAACGCGAAGTAGCGCACACGCTGCGTGTTGTAGCCGATGAACTCGACGCGCTCGGGGTTGTCGCGCACAGCGTTCAGGATGCGGCCCAGCGGCGTGCCGGTGAATGCAAACATGGCGGCAGTGCAGACAAAGCAGTACGCTGCAATCAGGTAGTACACCTGAATCGCAGGCCCGAAACTGATGCCAAAGAAGGCTTTGCCATACACCCGGTCCGTGGTGATGCCGCCTTCTCCGCCGAAGAACTCGGGGAACATCAGCGCCATGGAGGCCACCAGTTCGCCAATACCCAGCGTGATCATGGCGAAGGTGGTGCCCGACTTCTTGGTAGTGACAAAACCGAGCAGGATGGCAAAAAATGCCCCTGCCAGGCCGCCCACCAGTGGAATGAGAACCAGCGGAATGTGCACAGAGCCCTTGGTGGCCATGTTCATTGCATGAATGGCGATGAACGAACCCAGGCCGGTGTAGACCGCATGGCCAAAGCTCAGCATGCCGCCCTGCCCCAGCAGGATGTTGTAGGACAGGCAGATGATGATCAGGTAGCCGATCTGCGAGAGCATGGTCAGCGCCAGGCTGCTGCGAAACAGCATGGGCGCCACGATGAGCATGACCGCGAACAACGTCCAGATGATGAGGCGCCCGACGTTCCAGGGCTTGAACCGGTAGTGCGACGTGGCGCTGGAAGCGACAGTAGTGGTTGTAGTGGAATTCATGGCATCAGTCCTCCCGCGTGCCCAGCAAGCCCTTGGGGCGGAAGATCAGGATCAGCACGAGGAACAGGTAAGGCAAGATGGGCGCAACCTGGGAAATCGTGAGCTTGAGCAAGGGGTAGCCGAAGGTCTGGTCCGTCACCGCCACGCCCACGGCCTTGAAGACATGGATCAGAGAGTAGTCCAGCGCCACGGCAAAGGTCTGCACCAGACCGATGAGCAGCGATGCCAGGAAGGCACCTGCCAGCGAGCCCATGCCACCCACCACCACCACGACAAAGATGATGGAACCCACTGAGGCCGCCATCGCAGGCTCGGTGACATAGGTGTTGCCACCGATCACCCCCGCCAGGCCGGCCAGCGCGGCACCACCGCCAAACACCAGCATGAAGACGCGCGGCACGTTGTGGCCCAACGCCTCGACCATCTCGGGGTACTTGAGGGCGGCCTGGATGACGAGACCGATGCGCGTGCGTGTGAGCAGCAGCCACACCGACACCAGCATCAGCAGGGCCACGAGCATCACAAACGAGCGCGACTTGGGAAATTGCGTGCCATAGAGCGAAAACAGCGGACCCTGCAATTGCTCGGGCAGGCCATAAGGCACGGTGGAACGGCCCCAGACCAGTTGCACCACTTCCAGAATGAGGTAAGACAGGCCGAACGTGACCAGCAGTTCAGGCACGTGGCCGAACTTGTGCACCCGGCGCAGGCAATAGCGCTCGAACGCGGCCCCCAGCGCAAACACGACGAGGGGTGCCAGCACCAGCGCTGGCCAGAAGCCCACCACCCCAGAGATGGTGAACGCGAAGTAGGCACCCAGCATGTAGAAGCTGGTGTGTGCAAAGTTGAGCACGCCCATCATGCTGAAGATCAGCGTGAGGCCGGAACTCAGCATGAACAGCAGGAGCCCGTAGCTCACGCCGTTCAGCAAAGAGATCACGAAAAACTCAGGATTCATTGGAATTTTTCACTGCAGGGGTAAAAAAAAGGCCCGAGTGGTCGGGCCTCGAAGCGATTGCGCAAGGCTTACGGGCGCTTCATTTGGCACGACGTGGGCGTGCTCGCCACATAGGGCTCGTAGTACTTCACAGGCACAAAGGTGTAACCCGTGTTTTCAGAGTCGATCGGGAACTTGCCGCCAGCCTTCTCCCACTTGGAGATGAACAGGCCCTGCTGCAGTTGGTGATCGGTCTTGCGCATCTCGACTTCGCCATTGAAGCTCTTGAACTTCATGCCCTCGAACGCAGCAGCCACCTTGACCGGATCGGTCGACTTGGCCTTGGTAAAACCTTCGGACAGCATCGTGAACGCGTGGTAAACCGCGCCCGTGTACATGTCGTCGTTGAACTTCTTCTTGTAGTCCACCACGATCTGGTTCAGCGGCCCGGGCAGGTTCATGTGGGCATAGGCCACCATGTAGACGCGCCCTGCTGCGGCCGAGCCCATAGCGGTGGGGCTGCCAGTGACCGAGCCGTAGTAGGTGTAGAAGTTGACGTTGTTCAGGCCCGCGTCGTTGGCGGCCTTGATCAGCAGCGCCAGATCAGAACCCCAGTTGCCGGTGATCACGCTGTCGGCGCCCGACTGCTTGATCTTGGCAATGTAGGGAGAGAAGTCACGCACTTGAGCCAGCGGGTGCAGATCGTCGCCGACGAACTGCACGTCAGGGCGCTTGCGCTGCATCATTTCCTTGGCGAACTTGGAGACCTGGTGGCCGTGCGAGTAGTTCTGGTTGATCAGGTAGACCTTCTTGACCTCGGGCATGTCCTTCATGTACGTGGTCAGGGCTTCCATCTTCATGGAGGTGTCAGCGTCCAAGCGGAAGTGCCAGTAGCTGCACTTGCTGTTGGTGAGGTCTGGGTCCACGGCAGCGTAGTTCAGGAACAGGACTTCCTTGCCAGGGTTGCGCGCGTTGTGCTTTTCCAGCGCATCCATGATCGCCAGTGCGGGGCCGGAGCCGTTGCCCTGCACCACGTAGCGCGCACCCTGGTCCATGGCCGAGCGCAGGGCGCTGGTGGTTTCCTGGGGACTGAGTTTGTTGTCGATGCCGATGATTTCGAATTTGACGCCTGCAGGGTTCTTCTTGTTGAACTCTTCTGCGATGAACTGGAAGCTCTTGAGCTGGTTCGTTCCCACTGCCGCCATCAGGCCAGACAGGGGGTCGAGCCAGGCGATTTTCACCGTCTCGCCCTTTTGAGCGAAGGCCCCGCCAGCGCTTGCCAAGATTACCGAGGCTGCTACAGCCTTAATAGCGAACTTCATGCTTTTGTCTCCTTGTAAATCGACACAACGCAGCGTACCGCGTTGCAACAAAGCGATGCTCAGGGATTGCCCCTACCAGCGTCGCACACGTGACTGGCGCAGCACTCCCCCGAGCGCGCACCAGCCTGGGGCAATGCAAAAAATGGCGTTCGCAAGCGATGCGCGCATGTGCACTGCCCCACCCTGATCACAGGCCTGGAAGCTTGTAATCCCTGAGCTGCTCACGCAGCTTGGTCTTGAGCATCTTGCCGGTGGCGCCCAATGGAATGGCATCGACGAACACCACGTCATCGGGGATCTGCCACTTGGCCGTCTTGCCTTCGTAGAAGGCCAGCAGCTCTTCGCGCGTCACCTCGGTGCCCGGCCGCTTGACCACGGCCACGATGGGGCGCTCGTCCCACTTGGGGTGGGGCATACCCACACAGGCCGCCATGGCAATTGCGGGGTGGGCCATCGCAATGTTCTCGATGTCGATGGAACTGATCCACTCGCCACCGGACTTGATCACATCCTTGCTGCGGTCGGTGATCTGCATGAAACCGTCGGCGTCGATGGTGGCCACATCGCCCGTGGGGAACCAGCCTCGGCCCTGCGCGTCTTTGACGAGTGGATTGCCGCCCTCGCCCTTGAAATAGCTGCCGACGATCCACGGCCCCTTGACCAGCAAATCCCCATAGGTCTTGCCATCCCAAGGCAACTCGCTGCCGTCGCCCCCCACGATCTTCATGTCCACACCGTAGATCGCGCGGCCCTGCTTTTGCAGGATCTTCATCTGGTCATCCTTGGACATGGCCAGGTGCTTGTTCTTCAAGGTGCACAGCGTGCCCAGCGGGCTCATCTCGGTCATGCCCCAGGCGTGCAGCACCTCCACGCCATAGTCTTCCTTGAAGGCATGGATCATGGCGGGCGGGCAGGCCGAGCCACCGATGACAGTGCGGCGCAGCGTGGAGAACTTCAGACCCGCGGGCTTCATGTGGCCCAGCATCATCTGCCACACGGTGGGCACGCCAGCTGCGTAGGTGACTTTCTCGCCTTCGATCAGTTCGTAAATCGACTTGCCATCCATGGCGGGACCAGGGAACACCAGCTTGCAACCCGTGAGTGCCGCCGAGTAAGGAATGCCCCAGGCATTGACGTGGAACATGGGCACCACCGGCAGCACGGAGTCGCGTGCGGAAAGGCACATCACATCAGGCAGCGCTGCCGCATAGGCATGCAGCGTGGTCGAACGATGGCTGTACAGCGCGGCCTTGGGGTTACCTGTGGTGCCGCTCGTGTAGCACATGCTCGACGCGGAGTTCTCGTCAAACTCGGGCCAGGCGTAGTCGGGCGACTGCGCACCGATCCAGGCTTCGTAACTGGTGAGGCCAGGGATGCCTGAATCCGCAGGCAGCTTGTCGGCATCACACAGCGCCACCCACTTCTTCACCGTGGGGCACCTGGCATGCACGGCCTGCACGAGGGGCAGAAAGGTCACATCAAAACACAGCACCTGGTCTTCGGCATGGTTCATGATCCACGCAATCTGGTCGGGGTGCAGGCGCGGGTTCACGGTGTGCAGCACACGGCCCGAGCCGCTCACACCAAAGTACATCTCCATGTGGCGGTAGCCGTTCCAGGCCAGCGTGGCTACGCGGTCGCTGAACTGCAGCTTCATTTCATCCAACGCATTGGCCAGGCGGCGTGCGCGGACAGCCAGGTCGCGGTAGGTGTAGCGATGGATGTCGCCCTCGACCCGGCGGGACACGATTTCGGCGTCGCCATGGTGGCGCTCGGCGAACTCGATCAGCGACGAAATCAGCAACGGTTGGCTCTGCATCAGGCCCAGCATGTGTGCTCCTTGGATGTTGTAGTGAAGGGAACGATCATCGTAGCGCGGGGATTCTCATGGCGGTGTCGCCCAGGCAAGCGGCCCCGCCAGACCGACACCCCCAACAGGGGTTCAGTGTGCGCGTGTCCAGCGTGCCTGCCAACACCTGTCGTCCCGTTGACAAAGGGCAAGGGATTACCCTGAACGTACGGTCCCCGAACAACGACAATCACGCCCATGCTCAGCTCCGCGCCGTCCGCACAGCGATTCATCGAAGCCCAGCCCTGGTTTGCAGGTGTCCCCGTGGCCCTGCAGGAGAGGCTGCGCGACGAGGTGTCCGCGCAGCACGCCGACAAGGGCACAGTCATGATGCCGGCCGGCAGCGCGGTGCAAGGCTGGCATGCAGTGTTGTCAGGCTTGGTGATGCTGCAAAGCCCCGCCAGCCAGGGCCGCGCCTCTGCGTTCATCGGAGTACCCGATGGCGAGTGGTTTGGCGAAGGCTCAGCCATGAAACCCGAGCCCCGCCGGTACCACGTGGTGGCGTTGCGGCCCACCACGCTGCTGTGCCTGCCTCTGCCACTGTTTGTCACGCTGCGCGAGACCAGCCTGGGCTTCAACCAGTTTCTGGTGCAGCACCTAAACATGCGCCTGGGCCAGGCCATGACGATCATCGAGGCCGGGCGCACGCAATCCCCCGAACACCGCGTAGCGCTGTACCTGAGCCGCCTGTTCTGGCGCAGCACACGGCGGTTGAACCTCACGCAGGAAGAGCTCGGCCAACTGGTGGGCCTGTCACGCCAGACGGTGAACAAGGTACTGCGCGTGCTGGAAGGCCGAGGCATCGTGTCGCTGGACTTCGGCCGTGTGGCTATCGTGGACGACGAGGCGCTGAACGCGTACCTCGCCGCCACTGCGGCACGCTGACACACTGCAGAGTGCACAAACACGTTCACCCTCATCCCTCTCACTGCACGCTCAGGCGCACGGCCTTCTGGTCGGCGTCGAACACGAGCCGACTGGGCCACGGCGTCCAGTTTTGGTTGACCGTTGCGTTGTTCGGGTTGCCCGTGTGCATAAAGGCACGCATGGTGTCCATCATCGCGCGCGACAGCGCCAGTCGACCGGGCTGATTAGCCGTGCTGTTGGTGGCCTTGGCAAAGACCGAAGGTCCAAAGTTGCCGAACAGGAACGGCAGGTCAAACGCATGCGCCGCGCCGTACACATCGTTCCAGGGCGCGGGCTGCTGGGCCCAGTTGAACTGGTAGCTCCATACCGTGGATTGCTGACTGCGCAGGGTATTGAGCAGGTTGTCGCGGCTCGGATCGATGAACACACTGCCCAGCAGGCGGGTGCGCGCGTTGTAGCCCGTGCCGGGCGCCGTGACCGGGAGGTAAGAGGCATCCAGGATGTCGCCAGCCGTGAGCGTGGTGGGAGCATCGGGGTTGAAGTTCTGCATCATCACAAAGCGCTCGGCGTCGGAGATCTTCATGCCCGGCTTGCCGCCCAGCAGCGCCAGGAAAGGCGCAAACAGCTTGCCCTCCTCGCCCGTGTAGCCAGACAGCACGGGCACCTTGTGATAGCGGCCAGCGCCCATTTCGGCGATCGGGTCTGTGGGCACCACCACGCCATCAGGGATGGGGCCCGAGCCCGTGAGACCGTTCTTGAGCACCGTCTGCAGCACTACCCGCGCGTCCTTGCCACGCAGGTAGCTGGCTACCTGCGCAGGGGGCCATCCCGCAACGAGCGCCTGCGCATCAGCAAGCGCAGGCGCCAGGCCATCAGCCAGCGCCAGATGCGCCAGCAGCATGCCCGCCTGCGCGGTGTACCGGGAGGCCGGGTTGAGCGTGGGAATCGAACCGGGCGGCAGGTTCGTCGCCAGCGAAATTCCGCCACTGACCGGTACGAGCTTGTGGAACAACCCCGCGGCCTGGGGCGCGACCAGCAGCGCCAGCGCGTTGATGGCGCCCGCGGACTGCCCCATCAGCGTGACATTGCCAGCATTGCCGCCAAAGCTGGCAATATTGTTCTGGATGAAGCGAAGTGCCTGCACGTTGTCGAGCAGCGCGTAGTTGCCGGTGTAGGGCTGCGTGCCGGTATGCAGTGGCGGCATCTGGAAGTAGCCCAGAACGTCGAGCCGGTAGTTGGCCGTGACCACCACGGCGTTGGCAGACCGTGCCAGCGCAGCGCCGTCGTAGACGGGATCTGCCGTGTAGCCCGAGATGGCACTCCCGCCATGCAGGAACAGCAGCACAGGCAGCTTGTCTTGCGAGGTTGCTGGGCGCCAGATATTGAGGGTCAGGCAGTCCTCGCTGCCTACCGGCGTGCCCAGGGTCTCGCCAATCGTGTTGTCAAACCGGTTGTTGGCACCGGGGCCGTAGATGCGGCCCATTTGCAGGCAGGCACTGCCAAAACGTGTGGCGTCACGCTCTCCGGACCAGGCGGCCGGGGCTGCGGGCGGTTGCCAGCGCAGCTCGCCCAGGGGTGGCTTGGCAAACGGAACACCTTTCCACGCGTAGGTGCCGGTCACCGCACTGTCGTCCACACCGCGCAAGGTGCCGTACACCGTCTCGCGCACCTCGGGCGCAGAGCCGGAACCACCGCCGCAGCCCACCATTGCTGCGGCCGAAAACACCGCTCCCAACCATTGCAAACGCCAGCGCGAATCGACCATGTCTTGTCTCCTTGGGGGTTTTCAGGAATGGGCCGGGCCTCTGTCTGCAGTCACACTACGGGCAGGGCACAACCTCGGAAGCGATTGTGGGAACCAGGTGGCGTTTGGCTACTATCGCAACCTTGCCAAAACACTGACTTCAGGCCACCACCGCGCGTAAACCCTGATCCGCCATTTCTTCCATTCGCCACCCCATGACTCCCCGCACAAGCTCTGCCGCCTGGGTGCGCGGCATCACCGACATGATGGCCGCCGAAGGCTTGCCTGCTGCCGAGTTATGCGCCGAAGCGGGCATCGATCTGGCGGCGCTGCAACTGCCACAAACCCGTGTGGACGTGGACAAGATCAGCCGCCTGTGGGAGCTGGCGGTGGCACGTTCGGGCAAGGTGGCGCTGGGGCTGTGCCCGCAGCTCACAGCGCGCTACGGCAATGTGGATGTGGTGGGCTACGCGCTGGCGTCCGGCCCCAACCTGTTGGTGGGTTTTCAGCACCTTACGCGCCACATGGCGGTGATCTCGGACTGCACCACCTTCGCGCTGGATCACGATGCACGCGGCTACTGGATCTCCATCGCGCACATCGGCGCCACCCGCCCCATTCCGCGCCAGCGTGTCGAATACGCCCTGCTCACACTGTTCACGCTGTGCTGCTGGCTCACACGCCGGGAGCTTCGCCCTCTGGCTGTGGAGCTGACCACGCCACAACCCGCCGCTACCGGTGAGGCGCCCTACCATGTGGCGTTTGGCATGCTGCCCCGCTTTGGGCAGGCAGCCAACCGGTTTCTGCTGGCCGAGGCCGATCTGCGGGCCGACATCCCCACACACAACCCCAGCCTGTGGGCCCTGCACGAGCGGCTGGTAGAGACCGAACTGGACCACCTGGGCCAGTCTCTCACCAGCACACGCGTGCGCACCGAGGTAGCCCGCATCCTGCACCGGGGCGAACCCCGCCGCGAAGACGTGGCCGCGCGCCTGCACCTGACGGACCGCACGCTGCAGCGGCGCCTGCAGGCCGAATCCGTCAGTTACCAGCAGTTGCTGGACGACACCCGCTGTGAACTGGCACGCCAGTACCTCAGCGACGAGCGTCGAAGCCTGGCCGAGGTGGCCGACCTGCTGGGCTTTGCCGACCAGAGCAACCTGTTTCGGGCCTGCAAGCGCTGGTTTGGCCTCCCGCCGGGCCAGTACCGCGCGCAGGTGCTGTACCCCGAGGCCGAAGGCCAAGGCTCTACCCAGGCCGCATAGGCCGGGCCGTGGTCCAAGGCCCTGCAAGCGCCGGGGCATCCGGGGTGCGAGACAATCCACCCATGAACCTGCCCGCCGAAAGCGTGACCCCCACCGCCGATATCGGCCTGGCCTGGAAGCACGGATTTGCCGCCCTGGGACCGGACTTTTTCACCGAACTGCGCCCCACTCCGCTGCCCACCCCGCACTGGGTGGGCACCAGCACTGCCGTTGCACAGCTGATCGGCCTGGACGCTGACTGGCTGCAGCGGGACGAAGCCCTGCAAGCCTTCACCGGCAATACGCTGCTTGCAGGCTCTCGGCCCCTGGCCAGCGTCTACAGCGGCCACCAGTTCGGCGTGTGGGCCGGCCAACTGGGTGATGGCCGCGCCATCTTGCTGGGAGAAACTGCGGCGGGCCTCGAAATCCAGCTCAAGGGCGCTGGCCGCACCCCCTACTCCCGCATGGGCGACGGGCGCGCTGTGCTGCGCTCCAGCATCCGTGAATTCCTGTGCAGCGAGGCCATGCATGGCCTGGGCATTCCGACATCGCGCGCACTGTGCATCACCGGTTCGCCCGCACCCGTGCGCCGTGAAGAGGTTGAGACGGCCTCCGTAGTGACGCGGGTGGCCCCCAGCTTTGTGCGTTTTGGCCATTTCGAGCACTTTGCAGCCAACGACCTGCAAGCACAGCTCAAGACCTTGGCCGACTACGTTATCGACCGCTACTACCCCGAATCCCGGGACACCCACGACTTCGGTGGCAACGCGTATGCCGCCCTGCTACAGGCCGTGAGCGAACGCACCGCACACCTGATGGCACAGTGGCAGGGAGTGGGCTTTTGCCATGGGGTGATGAACACCGATAACATGAGCATCCTGGGGCTGACCATTGACTACGGTCCTTTCCAGTTTCTGGACGCCTTTGTGCCCGGCCATGTGTGCAACCACAGCGACAACCAGGGCCGCTATGCCTACAACCGCCAGCCCAATGTGGCGTACTGGAACCTGTTCTGCCTGGCGCAGGCTTTGTTGCCGCTGATCGGCGACCCGGAGCTGGCAAAAGGTGCCCTGGAGTCCTACAAAACCGTCTTCCCGGAAGCGTTCATGGCCCGTATGCGCAGCAAACTGGGGCTGGCCCAGGCACGCGAGAAAGATGCAGAACTGATCGACGGCATCTTGGTGCTGCTGGCCCAGAACGCCGTGGACTACACCATCTTCTGGCGCCGCCTGTCGCACGCGGTACAGCAGAACGATTTTGGGCCAGTACGCGACCTGTTCGCCGACCGGAACGCCTTTGACGGCTGGTTGCTATCATATTCAGAGCTATTAACGCTTGAAAATAAAGCGCTGGCGGCCAATTTGATGCTAAAAACCAATCCCAAGTTCGTTCTGCGCAACCACCTGGGCGAGCAGGCCATCCGTGCCGCGAAACTTGGCGACTTCAGCGAACTCCAAACCCTGCAGCGGCTGCTGGAGCACCCCTTTGACGAGCACCCCGGGCACGACGCCTACGCAGCCTTCCCGCCCGACTGGGCCTCTTCCATCGAGATCAGCTGTTCATCATGACCTACCCCGTTCAGAAATCCGATGCCGAATGGCAAGCCATCCTCAAGGACAAGGGCGCCGAGCCCGTCGCGTTGCAGGTGACGCGCCACGCCGCCACCGAGCGGCCATTCACCGGCAAATACGAAGCCCATTGGGCCGATGGCAGCTACCACTGCATCTGCTGCGGTGCGAAACTGTTCGATTCCGTCACCAAGTTCGACGCAGGCTGCGGCTGGCCCAGCTTCTCGCAAGCCATCCCCGGTGCCATCACCGAGATCGTGGACCGCAGCCACGGCATGGTCCGCACGGAGACCGTGTGTGCACAATGCGGGGCCCACCTGGGCCATGTCTTTGAAGATGGCCCCACCCCCACCGGCCTGCGCTACTGCATGAACTCGGCCTCGCTGGATTTCGAATCCGGCAAGGACTGAGCCCCGAGACCCGCCCCCTGACCCCATGAAAATTCTGATCGACTTCTTCCCCATCCTGCTGTTCTTCGGGGCCTACAAGTTCTATGGCATCTATGTGGGCACGGCGGTGCTGATGGGTGCCACGGTCGCGCAAATGGCGCTGATCTACGCCATCGACCGGCACCTGCAGACCATGCACAAGGTCACCCTGGTGCTGATCCTGCTGTTCGGCACGCTCACGCTGGTGCTGCAGGACGACCGCTTCATCAAGTGGAAGCCCACGGTGCTCTACGGCGCCATGTCCATCGCCCTCGCGGTGGCGGTGTGGGCCATGAAGAAGAACTTCCTCAAGATGCTGCTGGGCAGCCAGCTGACGCTGCCGGAGGGCGTGTGGCACCGGCTGAACGTCGCCTGGATCGTGTACTGCGCCTTCATGTCGGCCATCAACGCGTATGTCGTCGTCAACTTCAGCACCGAGGCCTGGGTGGATTTCAAGCTCTGGGGCTACGCCTTCCCGCTGGTCTTCCTGGTGGGCCAGGGCATCTATGTGGCGCCCCACATCAAGGGCGACGAAGGCGACGAGCCTGCTGCCTGAAGGACAACCTGCCATGACCTCCCTCGCTCAGCAAATGCACCAGACCCTGGCGGACCGTCTTACACCCACCGCCCTGGAAGTGCTTGATGAAAGTGCCGCCCATGCAGGGCACGCGGGCGCCAACGACACCGGCTTTGGNACCCATTTTCGGGTGCGCATTTCGTCACCTTTGTTTACAGGCAAGCCCCGCGTCGCGCAGCATCGCCTTGTGTATGATGCGCTGCAAGAATTTATTGACCAAGGCGTTCACGCCCTCGCCATTGAAGTTCTCTGAACCGGCCCCCATATCCTCTGTTGCCGGAACTCAGCTGGCAAACAACCTCTCATTTTTTGGATTCCGCATGAAGAAACAGCTCCTGTCCGGCCTCGTGGCCGCTGCCGTGCTGGGCACGTTGGCCCTGCCCGTTTCCGCCCAGAATGTCGCCATCGTCAATGGCAAGGCCGTGCCAAAAGAGCGCGTTGAAGCCCTCAAGCAGCAGGTGGAACGCTCGGGCCGTCCTGTAACGCCTGACATCGAAGGCCAGATCAAGGAAGAAGTCATCACCCGCGAAATCTTCATGCAGGAAGCGCAAAAGCGCGGCCTGGAAGGCTCGGCAGACTACAAGGCACAAATGGATCTGGCCCGCCAGACCATTCTGATCCGCGAACTGTTCGCCGACTACCAGAAAAAGAACCCTGTGACCGACGCCGAGATCCAGGCTGAGTACGACAAGTTCGTGGCAGCCAACAGCGGCAAGGAATACAAGGCCAGCCACATCCTGGTGGAAAAGGAAGCGGATGCCAAGGCCATCATCGCCTCCATCAAGAAGGGCGCCAAGTTTGAAGACATCGCCAAGAAGCAGTCCAAGGACCCAGGTTCTGGCGCCAAGGGTGGCGACCTGGATTGGGCCAATCCTTCGAGCTACGTGAGCGAATTCACGGAAGCCCTGGTCAAGCTCCAAAAGGGCAAGATGACCGACGCTCCCGTGAAGAGCCAGTTCGGCTGGCACGTTATCCGCCTGGACGACGTGCGCCAGGCAGAACTGCCCAAGCTGGAAGAAGTGAAGCCCCAGGTGGCCCAGCAACTGCAACAGCAAAAGCTGGCCAAGTTCCAGGAAGACCTGCGCGCCAAGGCCAAGGTCGAGTAACTGGCAAGGCAACTGCGCATCTGCTTTGGCAATGCACTCAAAAAACGCGGCCCAGGCCGCGTTTTTTTATGGGCGGGTGGAAAGCGCCCCACGGTGACCGGAGCGGCAGCGGGGCCTATGGTTGCAGACCCCAAAGCGGTCCCCGGCCCACTAACCCCTCGATATCCAGGCTACCGCCATCAGCAGCCCAATCATGACCGGCTGGTGCACCATGTAGTAGCTCAGGCTCCACCGCCCCAGCAGTGCCAGCGGCTGCAAGCCTTGGGGAAGCCGCCACCCCAGCCAGTGGCCCCGACCCGCAGCCATGGCCCATTGGCCGGCAGCCAGCCCCCACCACAACACCCCCAACCAAGGCAGCACGGGTACGTAGTCTTCGGTAAAAGGCTTGCGCGACACCAGACCCAGCCAGTTGAGCGCGCGCCCATTGAACCAGGGCGCAGCGTCGGCCCAGGCACCCGCCAAAAGCTGGTGCGCTACCGATGGCAACGCCACAGCCACCAACCCGGCAAGCCACAGCCACCTCCCCCACCCTGCGGTACACCGGGCAATGAGCAGCATTACAGCCATACCGTGCAGCACGCCAAAATGGATGAAGCTGTGGGGAAACATCACGAACGACCCCGCAGACACCAGCAGCGCGCAGCCAGCGATCTGCAACCACCGCCGACCAAACCGAGCCCACCCCTGTCCCTGGTGCAGCGCAATGGCCTGCCCCAGCCCGGCGCAGAACAGGAACAAGCTCACGATCACCGTCCGCTGCGAGGTCCAGAATGGGTCAGCGCGGAAATTCTGCGGCCAGAAGCCCAGATGGCTCAGGTCAAAGCAAAAGTGGAAGACCGTCATCCACACCATTGCCAGGCCGCGCAATGCATCTACGCTGTCATAACGTGGTGATGACTGGAGCGAGGAGAACGGGGCAAGCGGCAAGGGAAGCGCACGGTTCATGGCAATACCAGCGGAAGGTGTCGGTGCGGATACTTGCCCGCCCTATGGGCCCGATGGTACGCAAATCCAACTCCGTCTTGCCACGCGGGTCGAACCATACATTCCAACAAGCAAAAAGAATGCGGGCAAGAAAAAAGGCCTCGCAGCATGTGCTGCAAGGCCTTCAAACATTGGTCGGAGCGGCGGGATTCGAACTCGCGACCCTCTGCTCCCAAAGCAGATGCGCTACCAGGCTGCGCTACGCTCCGACAGCTCGTATTCTAACCCGGCAATTTCCTTGTTTTTGGTTCAACGCGTGCTTTTTGTTATTTTTTTAAAAGCACGGTGCGAAGACCTGAACCGGGAAAGCACCGCCTCTGGGAGAAACAGTGCGCAGATGAAGGAACACAAGAAACCGTTTGCCCCAAGAGCCGGAACAAGCAAGCGCCAGTCCGTGTCTCCCCGGGGCCGAATATCAACGATTGCCCGAAGGGCCGGGACCGCGACCGGCCAGATGGCGGAACGTGATGCGTCCTTTGGACAGATCGTAGGGCGACATTTCCAGCGACACCTTGTCACCCGCCAGAATGCGGATGTGGTGCTTGCGCATCTTGCCGCCCGTGTAGGCGATCAGTTGGTGACCGTTGTCCAGCGTCACGCGAAAGCGCGAGTCGGGAAGGACTTCCGTCACGGAGCCTTGCATTTCAATGAGTTCTTCTTTGGCCATGTTCTATCTTTTCAAAACAAATATTCTGTGATCGGCACCTGACGCTTGTGCATCCACCACGGCAGCTACGGCGTGGTCGGTGCTCGACACACGGTGCATTGCGGGCGGTGGGAGTCGCTGCACCCGGGGCGCAGATCAGGCAGAGGGCCGGGGGAGACGGCTTCAATGGACAGGCATAAGCACTGTGCAAAGCCTGTCAATTGTACCGCGATGTACCGTGTCTTGCCTATGGGGCAGCTTGCTCTTCGGTCGGCGCACGCCCGCGCACCGAGGTGGGACCCGCAGAGCCTCCCTCATCGCGCCCTTGCACAGCTGCTGCCAACGTCCGCACAAGGTCCGTCTGTGTGATCACCCCTACCAAACGGCCCTCGCTCTCCACAATGGGAATATGGTGGTGCCCGCCCTGGGAAAACAGAGGGACGAGATCCATGGCGTGCTGCCCCACGTGGGCCACCTGGACCGGGTGCGACATGATTTCGCCCACATTCTGGGGCTGCCCCGTACGCCCCATGACCAGTGTCCGCAAACGCTGCCCCAAACCTTCATGCATATCCAGGTTGGCCAGCCGCATGAAGTCCGCCACCGTCACGATACCTACCACCAGGCGTTGAGCATCCACCACGGGCAGCGCCTTGATCTGCTGGGCACGCATCAACGCCCAGGCGTCTTTAAGGGAAACCCCCGCCTCCACCGCAAACGGTGGCCTGGACATGATGTCCGAACAGCGAACCTCCCCCAGCGTCCGCTGGAAGGCTGCACGGCCCGCCAAGTGCAACAGCCCTTCCAGATCGGCACGGCTCACGTCCAGCACCTGGTTGTAGTGCGCCAACGCTGCATCCACATCCGAGGCGGTAAAAGCGCCCTGAGCAATATCGGTTCGGGCCGCCATCCGCTGAGGATGGGGGTACCGGCGCCCTGTCAGGCCGTTGTAGACCACGGCCGAGACCAATAGAACGATCACATTGAACAGGATGGGAAATGCGGCCAGGTGCCACCCGTCCCCCGCGGTCAGGACGACATACAGCGCCATTGCTCCTCCCGGTGGATGCAGGCAACGCAAGGGCACCATCAGCGCAATAGCCAACCCCACCGCAACCGCCCCTGCAAGTGCCGGGTCCGGGATGAACGCGGAGCAAACGGCGCCCACCAACGCAGACAATGTACTTCCTCCCAGAACCGGCCAGGGCTGGGCCAGTGGACTGGACGGCATGCCAAACACCAGGACCGCACTCGCCCCCAGCGATGCCACCATCCAGGGACCTGCGCTGCTTCCCCCTGCCCACCAACGGCTGAGCAATCCCGTCAGCAGTACACCGATCACGGCGCCCACAATGAAGCGAAGCCTTTCGCGTCCGTCGATACCTAACGGTGCGGGCCAGAAATGGCGCAACCACCGGGCTAGACGCACCCGCATGGATTGGGAAGTGGACGATGAAGATAGGGGTGATGAAGGGGGCATGAAGCAATCGGAAACATGCGGTTTGCCCGCCTTCCGGCGAGACGGGGTGCAGCCCCTTCTAGATCAGGCAACACCGGCCTCCAGTGTCACCCATGCCTCCATTTTGCAAGGCATTGAAGCACTCCCACCCAGAGAGCCCCCGCACTCGCGGCCAAACGACCCGCCACGGCTCTTAGAACCGTGCCTATGCTCGAAACTACTGATACCGGAGGCTCAAATAGCTGCTCACAGCAAAAACCACACGATCTATACTGCACAAAAAATGCAAAACTGCACTTTAATTCATAAATCTGTTTCTATGTCCGTTAAGCAGCCCCTGGTAAACCCATCATCAGCGAGCCTCTGCCGCCGGGCCAGGTTGCAGCCCTCGGGCACCTCGCAATGCGGGAGCCCTTTGCCTGACGGTACGGGTAACCCATAGGTATTCACCACCGAATGCTTGCAGTAAATTACTTTAAGCCTAAACAAAGGAGACAAGTCCAATGACCACCCGCCGCCTCGTCATCAGCCGTAGCGCCGCCCTCGTGGGCGCCGCATCTACAGGGCTGTTGTTGCCCTCCATCGTGCGTGCGCAAAGCGGCAAGGTGCGCGTGGGCTTCATGCTGCCCTACACCGGTACCTTTGCACAACTGGGGGTCGCCATCGAGAACGGCGTGCGCCTGGCCATAGACCAGCAGGGTGGCAAGCTCGGCGGCCGCGAGATCGAATGGTTCAAGGTGGACGACGAGTCCGAGCCCAGCAAGGGTGTCGAGAACGCGAGCAAGCTGGTGCAGCGCGACAAGGTGGATGTGCTGATTGGCACCGTGCATTCAGGTGTGCAGATGGGCATTCAGAAGGTGGCGCGCGATACGGGGGTTCTCAACCTGATTCCCAACGCCGGCGTGCATGCCGCCACGCGCGCACTGTGTGCCCCCAACGTTTTCCGTACTTCGTTCAGCAATTCCCAGCCCACGCTGGCCCTGGGCAAAGCCATGGTCGAAAAGGGCCACAAGAAGGCTGTGTGGATCACCTGGAAATACGCGGCAGGGGACGAAGCCTTCGAAGGCTTCAAGCAAAGCTACACTGCAGCCGGCGGCACCATCGTGAAGGAACTGGGTCTGCCCTTCCCCAACGTGGAATTCCAGGCGCTGCTGACCGAAATCGCCGCTCTCAAGCCCGACGCCGTGGCCTGCTTCTTCGCGGGCGGCGGTGCTGCCAAGTTCATCAAGGACTATGCGGCCGCAGGCCTCAAGGACAAGATTCCGCTGTACGGCTCGGGCTTCCTCACAGAAGGCGTGCTGGACGCTGCCGGCCCCGCTGCCGAAGGCATCATCACGACCATGCACTACAGCGACTCGCTGGACACACCGCGCAACAAGCAATTCCGCCTGGAATACGCCAAGGCCTTCCGCAGCCAGCCCGATGTGTACGCGGTACAGGGCTACGACACCGGCCTTCTGCTGGTGCAGGGCGCCAACGCCGTCAAGGGCGACCTGTCCGCCAAGGCTGCCATCATCAAGGCGATGGAAAGCGCCACCATCGACAGCCCGCGCGGCAAGTGGACGATGAGCAAGGCACACAACCCCGTGCAGGACATCTACCTGCGCCGCGTCGAGAACAAGGAAAACAAGGTGATTGGCATTGCCGCCAAGGCCCTGGCCGACAGCGGTGCCGGCTGCCGCATGGGCTGACGCGCTCACCCCACTGCCCGGGGCACGGCGCGTGCTGGACTTCGGGTCCGGTCCGCCCCGCAGCTTTGACACAATGCATTGATGGACTGCCGCCATGGCAGGCCTGTCTGCTGTGCGCCCGGACTTTGCGGCCACCTTGCCTTCCACCCAATCCTATGTCGCTCAGTACCTACCTGCTCTACCTTGCCGCAGTGGCCCTGCTGGTTCTTTCGCCCGGCCCGACGATGCTCATGTGCATGACCAATTCTCTGCAGCACGGCCCGCGCAAGGCCCTCGCCGCTGCTGCAGGCAGCGTGACGGCAGTGCTGGGCACCATGTTGCTTTCGGCCCTGGGCCTTGGCGCATTGCTGGCGGCATCGGAAACCGCCTTCTGGGTGCTCAAGGCTGCCGGCGCGGCGTATCTGATCTGGCTTGGCATCAAGACGTTTCGCAGCCAGACCACGGTGTTTGACGAGATGCCCGCCAACGGCACGCAGACCAAGGCCGTGGTGCCCGCGCGCAAGCTCTACATCCAGGGTCTGATCGTGGGCGGCAGCAACCCCAAGGCCCTGCTGTTCTTCACGGCGTTCTTCCCCCAGTTTCTGGACCCGACCGCCGCATGGGCGCCGCAGTTTGCCGTGCTGGCAAGCACCTTTGTGGCTTTTGAATTCACGGTTCTCACGCTGTGTGCACTGGGTGTAGCACGGCTGGCACCCGTTTTGCGCTCTGGCGCACGCATGCGCTGGTTCAACCGCATTTCGGGCGGCCTGTTCACGTTGATGGGCACCCTTTTGCTAGCGACACGCCGCGCTACCTGATCCCCTGTCTGTTTGCCCACCATGGACTTCGCCACTTTCCTGATCCAGTTGCTCAACAGCGTGCAGTACGGGCTGCTGCTGTTCATGCTGGCCGCCGGCCTCACGCTGATTTTCGGAATCATGGGGGTGGTGAATCTGGCGCACGGCAGCTTTTACATGCTGGGGGCTTATCTCGGCTATTCGCTGTCGGGCCACTTTGGCAGCCTCACGCTGGCCATCCTGGGGGGTGCCGTGCTGGCCGTGTTGTTCGGTCTGGCGCTGGAGTGGCTGCTGTTTCGCCACTTCTACCACCGCGACCACCTGGACCAGGTGCTGCTGACCTTCGGCCTCATCTACATCTTTGAGGAACTGCGCTCCATCCTCTGGGGGGACGACGTGCACGGCGTCCCGATTCCGGCGATGCTGGACTGGTCCATTCCGCTCACCGACACCCTTTCCTACCCGGTCTACCGGCTGTTCATCTCCGGCGTGTGCATGGCGCTGGCGCTGGGCCTGTACCTGCTGATCTCCAAAACGCGGCTGGGCATGAAGATCCGCGCGGGCGCCTTCAACCGTGACATGGCCGAATCGCTGGGGGTGAACATCAAGCTGATCCACGCCATCGTCTTTGCGCTGGGCGTGGGCCTGGCGGCCGTTGCGGGCATGGTGGCCGCGCCGGTATCCAGCGTTTATCCCAACATGGGCTCGTCCGTTCTCATCATGTGTTTTGTGGTGGTGGTGATCGGCGGCATAGGTTCCGTGCGTGGCGCCCTGATCTCGGCCCTGCTTGTGGGGCTGGTGGACACCTTTGGCAAGGTGTTGCTGCCGTCGATGGCCGGAATGCTGGTCTACATGCTGATGGCGGCCGTGCTGCTGTGGAAACCCGAAGGCCTGTTCAAACAATGATGACCCCGATGCTTGCCACTGTCACCTCGCGCTCTTCCCACGCCATACACGCTTCACAGCCCGGCGCCCCCCTATGAGCACCCCCCGCGCCCATATCGAAGTGCTGCCCCGCAGTGTGCAGTTTGCCCTGGCACTCGGGCTGGCTGCGCTGCTGCTGTTCCCCGTGGTGGGCAGCGACTTCTACGTGCAGATGGTCACACGCATGATGATCATGGCCATCTTTGCGATGAGCCTGGATCTGCTGCAGGGCGTGACCGGCCTGGTGTCGCTGGGCCATGCCGCCTACTTTGGCGTGGCGGGCTACGCGCTGGCCTTTCTCACGCCCGCCGATACGCCAGTGAGCCTCTGGTGGTCGCTGCCGCTGGCCGTTGCCGGTGCTGGGCTGGTGGCGCTGGTCATCGGCTTCTTTGTGGTGCGCACGCACGGCATCTACTTCATCATGGTCACCATGGCGTTCGCACAGATGGTGTTCTACCTGTTCTTCGACAACAAGGTGCTGGGCGGATCGGACGGTCTGTACATCAATTTCCGGCCCGACGCCTCCATCTTTGGCTGGCTGCCCTTCGACCTCGAAGGCCGAAAGACCTTCTACTACTTCACGCTGGCGCTGGTGATCTTGGTTTACGTGCTGCTGCGCCGCCTGCTCTGGAGCCCGCTGGGCCGTGCCCTGTCGGGCATTCGCATCAACGAGCACCGCATGCGCGCTATGGGTTTTGGCACGCGCAGCTACAAACTCACCGCGTTCACCATGGCAGGTTCGCTTGCCGGGCTGGCAGGCTACCTGTGGGGCGCGCAGACAGGCTATGTGAACCCTGAGCTGATGGGCTTTCACATGAGCGCCCACGCCATCATGATGATCATCCTGGGTGGCATGGGCAATTTTGCCGGGGCCATCGTGGGCGCCTTTGCCTTTGAGTATCTCCTGCATGTGTTCAAGGACATCACCAAACACTGGCAACTGCTGATGGGCAGCTTCATCGTGCTGGTGGTGGTGGCAGCACCGCGCGGGTTGCTGGGCATGCTGGGGCAGCGCCGGGCCACCAAGGCGCAGGAGGATTCTCACCATGGCTGATGCTCTGCTCTCGGCCCGCAAGCTCACCAAACGCTTCGGAGGCCTGGCCGCTGTCAACGGCGTATCGTTGGACCTGTGGCGTGGTCAGATCCATGCCGTGATCGGCCCCAACGGCGCGGGCAAGTCCACACTGACCAACCTGCTCTCGGGCGACCTTCCACCGAGCGCGGGCCAAGTGCAACTTGGCAGCACCGATGTGACCGGCTGGGCGCCCGAACGCATCTCGCGCCAGGGCCTGGGGCGCAGTTACCAAAAGACCAACATCTTTCTGCCGCTCACCGTGCATGAAAACGTGCGCCTGGCCGCGCAGTCGCGCGATGCGCAGCAGCCCTGGAACCCGCTGCGCTGGTGGCAGGACACACGTGCAAACTCTATCAAAAACAGAGCTACCAACGCCCGCCTGGAAAGCGCTATCGAGCTTTCTGGCTTGAAAGACCGGCGCATGGCGATTGCCGGTGCCATGAGCCACGGCGAGCAGCGCCAGTTGGAGATCGCCATGACCCTGGCCACGGAGCCCCAGGTGTTGCTGCTGGACGAGCCCCTGGCGGGCATGGGCGTGGCCGAAGCGGAACGCATGGTCGAGCTGCTGCAGCGCCTCAAACCCGCCCACGCCATCATGCTGGTGGAGCACGATATGGATGCCGTGTTTGCGCTGGCTGACCGTCTCACGGTGATGGTCAACGGCGAGGTGATTGCGCATGGCACACCGCCCGAGGTGCGCGCCGATGCCACCGTGCAGGCGGCCTACCTCGGAGAGGACCACTGAGATGACCACTCCATGGATCGATGCCAAGGGCATCCACACCTTCTACGGCAGCAGTCACATCCTGCACGGCATTGATTTCACCGTGGGCCAGGGCGAGACCATCGGCCTTATGGGCCGCAACGGCATGGGCAAGAGCACCCTGCTCAAGTCCCTGATGGGCCTGGTCAAGCCCCGCTCTGGCAGCGTGGCCGTGGCGGGCCGCGATATGACGGGCAAGCCACCCTATGAGGTGGCGCGCCTGGGCATCGCGTACGTGCCGGAAGGCCGTGGCATTTTTGGCAACCTGAGCGTGGTCGAGAACCTGCAGATGGCCGCGCGCGCCGGCACACGCGGCCAGCGCGATTGGACCTACGAGCGTGTGCTGGAGACCTTCCCGCGCCTGCAGGAGCGCCTAAGCCACGGCGGCCAGCAGCTCAGCGGGGGCGAGCAACAGATGCTGACCATTGGCCGCGCGCTGATGACCAACCCCGACGTACTCATCCTCGACGAGGCCACCGAAGGCCTGGCCCCGCTGATCGCCCGCGAGATCTGGCGCATCTGCAGCCTGATCAAGGACAGCGGCATCAGCAGCGTCATCGTGGACAAGAACTGGAAACACGTCACGCAGATCACCGACCGCAACATCATCCTGGTCAAGGGCCAGGTGGTGTTCGAGGGCAGTTCGGACGCACTGCACGCGCAGCCGCAGTTGCTGGACCAGTACCTCGGGGTATGAGCATGCGGTCGATGGCGCCCCGCCGATAGAATCGTCCGCTTTCGTCTTCGAGGGGTTCGCCCGTGTCCGATCGCCTGGCAGTTCTGCCGCAATACCTCCTGCCCAAGCAGGCACTGACCACCCTGGCTGGCAAATTTGCGTCGGCCCAGTTGGGCGGACTGACCACCTCGGTGATCCGCCGCTTTGTGGCCCGCTACAACGTCAACATGGGCGAGGCCGCCAACCCCGACATCACCAGCTACGCATCGTTCAACGACTTCTTCACGCGTGCGTTGAAACCCGGGGCCCGCCCGCTGGCGGCGGCAGACCTGATCTGCCCCGTGGATGGCGCCATCAGCCAGTTTGGCCCCATCGCGAAGGACCAGATTTTCCAGGCCAAGGGGCACACCTACTCCACAACCGCCTTGGTGGGCGGCGATGCGGAAGCAGCAGCCCGTTTTGACAACGGCCACTTCGCCACGCTGTACCTGAGCCCGCGCGACTACCACCGCATCCACATGCCCTGCGCGGGCGAGCTGACGCGCATGGTGCATGTGCCGGGCGATCTGTTTTCGGTGAACCCGACCACGGCACGAGGTGTGCCCGGCCTGTTCGCGCGCAATGAACGCGTGGTGTGCTTTTTTGAGTCGGCCCAGGGGCCTTTTGTGCTGGTGCTGGTGGGCGCCACCATCGTGGGCAGCATGGCCACCGTGTGGCACGGGCAGGTCAACCCGCCACGCACGGGCACGCTACGGCAGTGGGACTACGCCAAAGGTCAGGTCAGCCTGCAGCAGGGTGAAGAAATGGGCCGCTTCCTGCTCGGCTCCACGGTGGTGATGTTGTTTCCCCAGGGGCCACTGCAATTCAACCCGCAGTGGGCTCCGATGCGGGCGATTCAGCTGGGCGAGGTCATGGCACAGCGCGGGGCGGTCTGAGCGACCGCAGCCTTGCGACAGGCAAAGGGTGGTAAGCACCCTGCCCTGTGCACCAGCCCGTCAGATCCGGTCCGGGACGCGCGTCAGCTGAAAAGCGGTGGGGGCCAGTTGCAGGGTGTCGGGGTGCACGGCAGTGTCGTTGCCCACCAGATAGATCATCAGCGCATTGCGGCGGATGACCACATGGCTGACCGTTTCGCGCTGCTGCTTCCACTGGACGGAAGCGCCAGGCTTGAAATGGGGCATGTAGTAATAGGCGGTTGGATCCATGGGGTGCGGCTCCTTCCGCTTGAGTGGACCAACAGGGAGCCCCCTCAGCGGCCTGGTGCCGACCGCTGAGCCATGGTAGCACCGAACCCCCATCAACAGTGAGAGGGTTAGCTCACAAGCTTGAGCAAGCTCAAGCCTTTGATGCTGACGTGGCGAAGGCCAGCGCCGCAGTCAACATGCGCTGCAGATGGGGCTGGACACGCGCCGCAACCTCAGGCAGATAGTCAAATGGCAAGGCCTCCTGCATGTAGCTGCACTGTGTCATTTCCAGCTGGATGGCATGCACGCCTTGCTCTGGCTGGCCGTAGTGGCGTGTGATGTGCCCGCCCTTGAAACGGCCGTTGAGTACGGCGGTGTAGCCAGTGGCTTGTTGTGCAATCGACAGCAGTTCTTGCGCCAGGGCGGGGTTGCAGCTTTCGCCATTGGCCGTGCCCAGGTTCAGGTCGGGCAGCTTGCCCTCAAAAAAGCGTGGCAGTACCGAGCGGATGGAATGCGCATCCCATAGCACCGCCACGCCATGCCGGGCCCTGATGCGGTCCAGCTCGGCACGCAGTTGTGCGTGGTATGGCACCCACACCGCCTCGCGCCGCGCCGCCACCTCTGCATCATCCGGCACATCCCCTTGGGCGTAGATGGGCGTGTCATCAAAGGTATCGACCGGGCACAGGCCGGTGACGCTCTGGCCGGGGTACAGGCTGGTGCCGTCGGGCGGGCGGTTCAGATCGACCACATACCGCGAATGCGTGGCCACAAGAACAGAGGCACCCAAGTCTTTGGCAAAGCCATACAGCCGCTCCATGTGCCAGTCGGTGTCGGGCACCTGGCGGGCCTCGTCGGTAAAGCGGGCCGCCAGCGCCGGGGGCACATAGGTGCCCGCGTGGGGCATGGACACCAGCAGCGGTGCGGTACCGGGGTAGAGAACAAAAGGTGGTGGAGAGGTATCAGTCATCACAAATCCAAAGGTATGGGTTCAATCTGGCGCGATGGTGGCGGAACGCGCGGTCACAAACGCATGGGCAGCATCACCGTGCAGTGCGTGCCGGCCAGCAGCGATGCGCCGCTGGCCCGCCACCCACACACTGTCAATGGCGGAGGTGCGGTGGCTGCCAAACACATGGGCCGACAGCATGCTGTGCGCGGGCAGATCGCGCAGCGCCACATGCTGCGCATTGAGAGCCACCAGGTCGGCCTGCTGCCCCACTGCGATGCCGCCAATGGCGCGCCCTGCGGCCTGCGACCCGCCTGCAACGGCCTGCAAGGTCATGGCCGTCGCAACCTCGGGCTGCGCTGCCTTGGCCAGCACATTGCGCTGGCGCAGCGACAGGCGCTGGCCGTATTCGAGCATCAGCAGTTCCTCGGCCGCGTTCACGCAGGCATGGCTGTCAGAGCCCACGCCCCAATGGCCGCCGTGCTGCAGCCACAGCGGCATGTCGAAGATGCCGTCGCCCAGGTTGGCTTCCGTGGTGGGGCAGATGCCAGCCACAGCACCCGTGCGGGCAGCATCGGCGTATTCCTGCGGCGTCATGTGCGTGGCATGCACCAGGCACCAGCGCTCATCCACCGGCGCGTGCTCCAGCAGCCACTGCACAGGGCGCTGGCCGCTCCAGGCAATGCAGTCATCCACCTCCTGCGTCTGCTCAGCAATGTGGATGTGGATAGGGGCCTCGGGGTTAAGCGCCGTGAGGCCCTGCACCGCAGCGGCCAGGCTGTCGGGCGGCACCGCACGCAGCGAGTGCGGTGCAAGACCCAAAACGGCCCCTTGCGCCTGTGCAGCGGGCGTGAGCCGCTCCAATAATGAGAGCATGTTGTCCGTGCTGCGGATGAACCGGGCCTGGTCTGCACGCGGCGGCTTGGCGCCAAACCCGCTGGTCTGGTACAGCACCGGCAGCAGCGTGATGCCCATGCCCGCGTTGCGCGCTGCGCGCAGCAATGCCTGCGACAGCGTGGCATCGTCGGCATACGGTGTGCCATCCTGGTCGTGGTGCACGTAATGGAACTCGCACACCGACGTGTAGCCAGCCTCCAGCATCTCCACATACAGCCAGGTGGCGATGGCCTCCAGAGACTCGGGCGTGATGCGTGCGGCAAAGCGGTACATCAGGTTGCGCCAGCTCCAGAAGCTGTCCTGGCTTTCCCCCCTGTACTCGGTGAGGCCCGCAAACGCGCGCTGGAAGGCGTGCGAATGCAGATTGGGCATACCAGGCAGCACAGGCCCGGGGGCCACGGGAGTGCCCTGTGGCACAACGGCATCCGGTGCGACGGTGCAAAGGCGCCCAGCCTCATCCCATTGCAGCAGTACATTGCGCGCCCAGCCGGTGGGCAGCAGGGCGTTCGGGGCAAACAGCTCATTCATTGATCACGCTCCAGAAGGGTAGGCGCTGCGCCAGAAGGCTTCCAGTGCTTCGCAAAAAGCCTGCGGCGCCTCGTCAGGCCACATATGGGTGGCCTGAGGCACCACCAGATGGCGCACCTGCGGCACGGCACGCGCCGCAGCGCTGGCGACTTCGCCAAAGACGGGGCGTGTGTCACCGCCCTGGGCAATACACACAGGCAGCGTGATGGCCGCCAGGTCGGTGGCAGACAGCGGCAGCGGCGGCGTCTGCGACATGATGCGCGGCAGCGTGTGCGCGTTGTCCAGTTGCACGGCGCGCCGCTCTGCAGGCTGGCGGTCAAAGTACCCCGGCGACTGGCCTGAGGCATCCATGAGGATGCGGGTAGCAGCGGCCAGATCGCCCCGCAACACGGCCTCGGCCAGCGGGCCGTACATGAGCTGTGCATCGGCCTGAAAGCGTGCCAGCGCTTCCGGCTCCTGCAGATAGGTCGGAAAGCCTGGCTCGTACACGAACACGCTGCGCAGCCGCGTGGCGTGGTGCCGCGCCATGTACAAAGCGGCATGTGCTGAATACGACCAGGCCACCAGATGCACCGGGCCCTGGCCCCATGCGTCGATGGCCTGCACGAGGTCGTCCAGATGCGTGGCCAGCCCAAAGGGCGGGCCATCGTCGGGCCAAGCCTCCGTACCAAAGTAGCGCAGCGTGACGGCCAGTGTGTTCCAGCGCGCAGCCAGATGGATCTGGTGGGCCGACCACATCCGCGCATCGGCCAGCGCACCGTGCACCAGCAGCACGGGCGCCCCCTGCCCTTGCTGGCGCCCGGGCATGGGGCCCAAGCGCAGCTCCGATACAGCCATGCTCATGCCTCACTCCTTGCCCTTGCAATACGCCCTTGCCGCACGATGGTGCAGTCGGGCTTTTGGCCCAACCAGTAGGCCAGCTCGGCCGCCTCGCCCACAGACCACAGCACAAAATTGGCGGGCCTGCCAGAAGCGATGAGGCCGTGAGAATCTTGCAAGCCCAGCGCGCGTGCCGCATGGGTGGTGATGCCTGCCAGCGCCTCGGGCACCGTCAGACGGAACAAGGTGCAGGCCATGTTGACCATCAGCAGCAGGCTCAGCGCGGGCGAGGTGCCCGGGTTGTGGTCGGTGGAGACGGCCATGGGCACGCCCGCTGCGCGCAGCTGCGCGATGGGCGGTAAATGCGTGTCACGCAGCGTGTAGTAGGCACCGGGCAGCAGCACGGCCACGGTGCCAGCGGCCTTCATGGCGGCGATGCCATCGGCCGACAGGTGCTCGATGTGGTCGCACGACAGTGCACCGTAACGCGCGGCCAGCGCCGCTCCGCCCATGTCCGACAGCTGCTCGGCGTGCAGTTTGACGGGGATGCCCAGCTTTTGCGCAGCCTGGAAGACTTGGCTTGTCTCGGCCAGCGTGAAGGCGATGCGTTCGCAGAACACATCCACCGCATCCACCAGGCCCTCGGCGGCCAGTGCGGGCAGCATCTCCTTGCAGACCAGATCGACATAGGCCTGGCTACGGCCTGCGTACTCGGGCGGCAGCGCGTGCGCGCCCAAAAAGGTGGTGCGCACCGTCACGCCAAACGCCTCGCCCAGACGGCGGGCCACGCGCAATTGCTTGCGTTCGTGCTCCAAGGCCAGGCCGTAGCCGGACTTGATCTCGATGGCGCAGACGCCTTCGGCCAGCAGGGCCTGCAGGCGCGGCGCAGCCTGGTCAAAGAGTTCGTCTTCGGTGGCAGCGCGCGTGGCCTTCACCGACGAGACGATGCCCCCACCCGCCTTGGCCACTTCTTCATAGGTGGCACCGGCCAGGCGCATGGCGAATTCGTTGGCACGTTGACCACCATAGACCAGGTGCGTGTGGCAGTCCACCAGCCCGGGGGTGGCGAGTGCGCCCCGCGCATCACGGCGCGGCAATGCCTGGTAGGCGGCAGGCAACTGCGCCTCGGGCCCCACCCAGGCCATCTGGCCTTGCTGCACCACCACGCAGGCGGGCTGGCCCTCGGGCACGGGCACATCGGCCACCCACAGGCCGGGCGCGGGTTTCAGGTTCTGCCACACGCCATCGGCGTTCTGGCTGGCGGCCCATCCATTGGGGTGACTGGGGTTGTCGTTGTGTTGCATCTGCCTGCCCACCCGTGGGCTCCGTGTTGAATGCTATATAAATAATAGCTATTAGCGCTTATCCATCAAGCGGTGGCGGCCATTTTTATTCAAATTTTGGGGGCTGCACCGCGCTGCAAGGCGATCCAGACCAGTGCGGGCGCATCGGCGTCGGCCCCCGCATGCAGCGGCTCCAGTTGGCCCGGCGTTGCACCACCCTCGCCCGCCCACCAAAAGCCCTGCCCTGCCGCCAGCCCGCGCGGCCCGGCGCCCTGCGCCACCCATTGCCAATCGCCCTGCAGCACCAGGCACAGGCCTGCGGGCGTGTCGCCGGGCGACTGCGCATCGCTTACCACCTGCAGCGGGCCCTGCCACAGGCCCCGCCGTTGCATGAGGTTGAAGTCCTTGGAAGTGCCGCCCAGCATGGCGCCATCCACCGCGTCATCGCCCGAAAAAGCAAACGGCTTCCAGCGCTGCTCCAGCCGGTGCTCCCAGCCAGGGCTGCGCAGGTGCAGGCCGTCACCGCCCAGCAGCATGATCTGGCGATCAATGGCCGGGAAGACCGAGAACGGCCCGGGCCGGTCCACCGTCGCGAGGCTCACGCGCCACTCGAAGCTGTTCATGTCCGCGCCGGGGGGCCAGCAGGCCAGCTCCTGCGTGCTGCCACCGCCATTTTTCCAAGGCATGCTGGGAGTGGTGGCCAGGTCAAAGAAATGCAATGCCATCGTTGTCGTCGTATTCATCAGGATGCTGCGGTTGTCTGCTCCGTGTCTGCGACCAGCAGCGGGAACAACGGGTGGTCCATCTCCGCGCCCGCGGGCAGCTCCTCGGCGAGGCCCGGAAACTCGGGCGAGGTTTTCCAGGGCCGCGGCGCGTGGCGCGTGTCGTCGCCCAAAAACCTCACCGAGAACACGCGGCGCCGGTTGCTCCCTTCCNCCCCACCCGCCGCATGCAGCGTGAGCATATGAAAGCACACCACATCGCCGGGCTCGATTTCCCAGCCGACGATGGGAAAAGCATCGCGGTTGGCCTCCACATTGGGAAGGTCCTGAAGGCTTCCTTCGGGGAACCATTTCGCCTGGTTGTCCATGAAGGTGCGCGGCATGAGCCACGGCCCTTTGTGCGAGCCAGCCACGAATTCGAGCGTGGCGGCAAGGGAAACCGGATCGACCGGAATCCACATGCTGATGTTCTGATTGCCGTCGATGTTGTAGTACGGCTGGTCCTGGTGCCACGGCGTACGCTGGCGCGTGCCAGGTTCCTTCACCAGCAGGTGATCGTGGTACAGGCGCACCGTGCGCGACTGCATCAGACGCTGCGCGGCGAGCGCCAGCGGAGTTTCGCGGACAAAGCGGCCGAACTGCGGAATGTCCTGCCAGTTGCAGAAGTCCTCGAAGAAACGGCCTGGGTCATCGGGACGACTGGCCACCTTGGCCCGAGGGCTGGGTGCGGCCAGGTTGGCATCGATGCCATCGCGCAGCAGTGCCACCTCATCGCGCGTGAGCAACTGCTTGATGCAGATGGCGCCGTCGCGGTCAAAACGCGCGATGTCGTCTGCGGTCAGGCGCTCCTGCAAGCGCTGCTGAAAGCGTGCTTGCAAGGGTGTGTCCAAAGCAGATGAAGGCTGGGGCATCGGGGTTGTCTCCTTGATTGTTATTGACCATGGTGCACCACGCCGCTCCCAGCCTCAGGCCTCAGGCGCGCGTGAGCACGGCTTGCAGGAAAGAGCGCGTGCGCTCCTGCGTCGGGTTGGTGAAGATGGTGGCAGGTTCACCGGCCTCAATGATGCCGCCGCCGTCCATCACCACGACCAAATCGCCCACCTCGCGTGCAAAGTCCATTTCGTGCGTGACCACCATCATGGTCATGCCTTCGCTGGCCAGCAGCTTCATGACCTGCAGCACCTCGCCCACCAGCTCGGGGTCCAGCGCTGAGGTGGGCTCGTCGAACAGCATCACGCGCGGCTCCATGGCCAGCGCGCGGGCAATGGCCACACGCTGCTTCTGTCCGCCCGACAAGCTGGCGGGCATGGCCGTGGCTTTGTGCGCCAGGCCCACCTTGGCCAGCAGGGCCTGGGCACGCTCCTCGGCCTCCTTGCGCGACAGGCCGTGCAGCTTGCGTGGGCCCAGCGTCACGTTGTCAAGCACCGACAGATGCGGGAACAGGTTGAACGACTGGAACACCATGCCCACCTCCTCGCGCAGCGCGTTGAGGTCATGGTCGGGCAGCATGCGGCCGTCCTGCACCAGTGTGCGGCCACAAATCTCGACCGTTCCGCCTTCGGGCTGCTCCAGCCCGTTGCAGCAGCGCAAAAAAGTGCTCTTGCCCGAGCCGCTGGGCCCGATGACCACCACCACCTGCGACGGCAGCACATCAAAGTCGATGCCGTTCAGCACCACATGGTTGCCAAACGCCTTGCGCAGCCCGCGGATGCGCACGATGGGCTCGGCGGACGGGCTTGCTCCGGTCATCACAGAATTTTTCTTCATTGCACCATCCCCCCGGCACGCAGGCGCAGCTCCATGCGGCGCAGCACCAACGAAGTGACACCCGTGAGGATGAAATACACCACCGCAATCGCCAGGTACACCTCCAGCGAGCGGTACGACACACTGATGATCTTCTGCCCTTCGTGCATCAGGTCGTGGATGGTGAGCAGCGACACCAGCGCCGAGTTCTTGATGAGCGCGATGAACTCATTGCCCAGCGGCGGAATCATGCGCACCACGGCCTGTGGCAGCACCACCGTGCGCATGGCCAGGCCCGACGACATGCCGATGGAACGCGCGGCCTCCATCTGCCCCTTGTCGATGGACTGGATGGCGCCGCGCACCACCTCGGACACATAGGCGCCCGAGTAGATGCCCAGGCCGATCACGCCACACACGAAGGCAGGCAGGAGGATGCCGAACTGAGGCAGGCCAAAGAACAGGATGAACAGCTGCACCAGCAGCGGCGTGCCGCGTATCGCGGCCACGTAGGCAGTGCACAGGGCGTAGACCACGCGGCGCTTGGGGTTCAGGCGGCCAATGCCCACCAGCAGGCCCATGGCGCAGCCCAGCAGCAGCGAGGCGGCCGTGATTTCCACAGTGACCAGCGCGCCCGCCAGCAATTGGGGCAACCCGGCCCAGACAGGAGAAAAATCGAGTTCCATGGCTCAGTTCGGCAACGGTCAGTGGGTCAGTGGCTTACTTGGCAGCGCTGTTGCTGAACCACTTCTTGACGATGGCCGCATAGGTGCCGTCGGCCTTGAGCTTGGTGATGGCACCGTTGACGGCCTTCGTCAGCTCCGGCGTGTCCTTGCGCAGGGCCATGCCGTATTCCTCGGTGGTGAGCTGCTCGTCGAGCACGCGCAGACCCGGGCGGGTGCGCACATACTGGAACGCGGCGGGCTTGCCGGTCACGGCGGCGTCGGCGCGGCCGATGTCCACCAGGTTGAACATCTCCTGGTTCTTCTCGACCTCCACGCGCTGCACCTTGGGGAATTTTTCGGTCAGGTACGACACCGACTTGGTGCCCACCTGCACGCTGACCTTCTTGCCGTCCAGGTCGGCCAGCTTGTTGATGGCCTTGTTGTCGGCCTTCACCATCACCACCAGGCCGCCGGCGTAGTAGGAGTCGGTGAAGTCCACCACCTTCTTGCGCTCGTCGGTGATGTAGATGGCCGACACCGCCATGTCAAAACGCTTGGAAATCAGGCCGGGAATCAGGCCCTTGAAGTCGATGTCCACCCACTCGACCTGCTTGCCCATGGTCTTGGCAATGGCCTCCACCAGCTCGACATCAAAGCCTGTGCGTTTGCCGTTCTCGACAAACTCCATGGGCGGGAACGTGGCATCGGTGCCCACACGCAGGACGTTGTCCTGGGCCTGTGCACCCGTGGTGCAGAAGGCTGCGGCGGCCAGGCTGGCCAGAAGAAGGTTGCGGCGAAGGTTCATGGGGAAAGCTCCTTGGGAAGGGGTGAGGGAAATCAGGGAGAAGTGAGCTGGCGGGAGATGCGCGCTGCGGCGACGACAGCCATGCCGGTGAGCGCGGCCTCCTGCCCTTGGGCTCGCAAGATCGGGGCCATCAGGGTGATGGCCCCTGCAGCCTGCCGGGGAGATCCGAACACGGGCACGCTGACGCCCCAGACACCGGCATCCACTTCGCCGGAGCTGACGGCGTAACCCGCCTTGGCAATGCCCTCCAGCTCGGTCAGCGCCGCCTGGCGCTCAGCAGTGTCTGCGCCGTAGTGCAGGTCCAGAATGGCATTGCGCGTAGCCGGTGCCACATGGGCAAGCAGGCACTTGGCGGAGGCACCCGCGCGCAGCGGCACGCTGCNCCCTTTTTCAAACGAGCAGCGCAGGGCCTGCGTGCTGTCCACCATGTCCAGGCACACCACGCTGTCATTCACCGCCACCACCAGCCCCACGCTCTCGTGGGACTGCCGGGCCAGGGCCTGCATGTCCGGCCGCGCGTGGTGCACCAAGTGCGACGCCATGTCAAAGCCCAGGGCCAGTTGCAGGCTCAGCGGCCCGGGCGCGTAGTGCCCGCTGCTCTCCAGCACAAAGCCCCACTGCTTGAGCCGCGCCAACTGGCGGTACAGCGTGCTGCGCGCCAGGCCCGTGGCCTCCATCAGCTCGGCCGCCGACATGGGCTGCCCATGTTGCGCCAGCACCGCCAGCACGTGCAAAACACGGTCGGCAGCAGCAACGGAGGTTGGTCCACGGGTGGGCATGGACTCAGTATCAAAGGATTGCAGCGGCATTCAAACCCAACATTCCCAACGATTGGGAATGCAGTTCCCTTTTTTCACATTCCTGTCATTCCCTCCCTCGCCCCTTCACTTCACCATGGGCAGCTTCAGGCCCTGCTTCTTGGCCGTCTCCACCGCCAGTTCATAGCCAGCATCGGCATGGCGCATCACGCCGCTGCCGCAGTCGTTGACCAGCACGCGCGCCAGGCGCTCGGCTGCCGCATCGGTGCCATCGGCCACGATGACCATGCCCGAGTGCTGCGAGTAGCCCATGCCCACGCCACCGCCGTGGTGCAGGCTGACCCAGGTGGCCCCGCCTGCGGTGTTGAGCAGTGCGTTGAGCAGCGGCCAGTCGCTCACGGCGTCGGTGCCGTCCTTCATGGCTTCGGTCTCGCGGTTGGGGCTGGCCACGCTGCCGGTGTCCAGGTGGTCACGGCCGATCACGATGGGCGCCTTGAGCTCGCCGTTCTTCACCATCTCGTTGAAGGCCAGGCCCGCAATGTGGCGCTCGCCCAGGCCCAGCCAGCAGATGCGCGCGGGCAGGCCCTGGAAGGCAATGCGCTCGCCCGCCATGTCGAGCCAGCGGTGCACGTGCTTGTTCTCGGGGAACAGCTCCTTGATCTTGGCGTCGGTCTTGCGGATGTCTTCCGGGTCGCCGGAGAGCGCCACCCAACGGAACGGGCCCTTGCCTTCGCAGAACAGCGGGCGGATGTACGCGGGCACAAAGCCGGGGAAGTCGAATGCGTCCTTCACGCCTTCGTCAAACGCCACCTGGCGGATGTTGTTGCCGTAGTCCACCACCGGGGTGCCCATGTGCTGGAAGTCGAGCATGGCCTGCACGTGCACGGCGCAGGACTTGGCAGCGGCCTTCTTCAGCNCCTCGTGCTGCGTCACGTCCTGCTGCGCGGCACGCCACTGGGCCACCGTCCAACCTGCGGGCAGGTAGCCGTTGACGAGGTCGTGGGCCGACGTTTGATCGGTCACCAGGTCGGGCTTCAAGCCACCGGCCTTGGCGCGGCGCACCAGCTCGGGCAAAATTTCTGCGGCATTGCCCAGCAGCGCAATCGACACCGCCTCTTTGGCTGCGGTGTGCTGCTGGATCAGCTCAAACGCATGGTCGATGTCGCGCGCCTGCTTGTCCACGTAGCGCGTGCGCAAACGGAAGTCGATGCTGCTTTGCTGGCATTCAATGTTGAGCGACACCGCTCCCGCAAACGTGGCCGCGAGCGGCTGTGCACCGCCCATGCCGCCCAGGCCTGCGGTCAGGATCCACTTGCCTTCGAGCGACCCGCCATAGTGCTTGCGGCCCGCCTCGGCAAAGGTCTCGTACGTGCCCTGCACGATGCCTTGCGTGCCGATGTAGATCCAGCTGCCCGCCGTCATCTGGCCGTACATGAACAGGCCCTTCTGGTCCAGCTCGCTGAAGTGTTCCCAGTTGGCCCACTTGGGCACCAGGTTGGAGTTGGCCAGCAGCACGCGCGGTGCGTTGGCGTGGGTCTTGAAAACGCCCACGGGCTTGCCGGACTGGATGAGCAGGGTCTCGTCGTCGTTCAGGTCCTTGAGCGAGGCGAGGATCTGGTCATAACACTCCCAGTTGCGCGCGGCGCGGCCGATGCCGCCGTACACCACCAGGTCCTGCGGGCGCTCGGCCACTTCGGCGTCCAGGTTGTTCTGGATCATGCGGTAGGCCGCTTCGGTGAGCCAGCTCTTGCAGGTGAGTTCTGTGCCGCGCGGCGCGCGGATCACGCGGCTGGCGTCGTGGCGGGGGTCGGTGTTGGAGGCGGCGGCGATGATGGCGTCGTTGGCGTTCATGGTGGGCTCCTGTGAATCAGTGGGTGTGCGTGGAAAAAATCAGGCAAAGCTGGGCAGGCACTGCGTGAGCGCGGCAGGCCAGGGGGACTGCTGGGCCCATGCGCGCATGGCTTCGATGTCGGTGGCAAGGTAGCGGTCTTGCTCCAGGTAGGCCACACGCTCGCGGATGGCGGCGAACTGTGCTTCGACGAGCGGAGAGGATTTCAAGCTGCGGTCGAACTCCATGCCCTGCGCAGCGGCCATGGCCTCGATGCCCACCATCACGGCCGCGTTGCGCACCATGTCGCCCAGTCGGCGTGCGCCGTAGGTGGCCATGGAGACATGGTCCTCCTGGTTGGCCGATGTGGGCAGGCTGGTCACGCTGCTGGGGTTGGCCAGGCACTGGTTCTCGGCTGCCAGCGCGGCGGCGGTGACCTGGGCGATCATGAAGCCCGAATTCACGCCGCTGTCGCGGATCAGGAAGGCGGGCAGGCCCGAGAGGCCCGGGTCCAGCAGCAGCGACAGGCGGCGCTCGGAGATGGCGCCGATCTCGGCCACGGCGAGCGCAATGATGTCGGCCACAAAGGCGACCGGCTCGGCGTGGAAGTTGCCGCCGGAGATCACGTCGCCGTTGTCGAACACCAGGGGGTTGTCCGACGCGGCGTTCGCCTCAATGGTGAGCACGCGCGCGGCGTGGTGCAGGTTGTCTAGGCACGCGCCCATCACCTGCGGCACGCAGCGGATGGAGTACGGGTCTTGCACGCGGCCGCAGTTGGGGTGCGATGGGTCGATGGCGCTGCCGTCGAGCAAGGCGCGCACAGCGGCCGCCACGGCAATCTGCCCGGCCTGGCCACGTGCCTCGTGAATGCGTGCATCAAAGGGTTTGACCGAACCCTTGATGGCTTCGAGCGACAGGCAGCCCGCGACCAGCGCGGCGGCAAACACGCTCTCCGCGCCGAACAGCCCGGCCAGTGCGAGTGAGGTGGACACCTGCGTGCCGTTGAGCAGCGCCAGCCCTTCCTTGGGACCCAGCACAAACGGCTGCAAACCGATGGAGCGCATGGCCTCCGCCCCCGACACCACCTTGCCATCCACCTTGGCCTGCCCTTCCCCGATTAGCACACAGGCCAGGTGGGCGAGCGGCGCCAGGTCACCCGATGCTCCGACGGAACCCTTGGCCGGAATAACAGGAAGCACATTGGCGTTGGCCATGGCCAGCAGCGCATCCACGATCTCGGGCCGGATGCCCGAATGGCCACGCGCCAGGCTGATGGCCTTGGTCGCAAGGATGAGGCGCACCACATCGTCCGCAAGCGCATCGCCCGTGCCCACGCTGTGCGACAGCACCAGGTTGCGCTGCAACTCGGCCAGGCGCTCGTGCGCAATCTTGGTGCTGGCGAGCTTGCCAAAGCCGGTGTTGATGCCATAGACCACCTGGTCTTCGTCCACGATACGCTGCACCGTGGCCAGCGACGCCTGCATGAGGGCCCGCGCGGACGGGTCCAGCGACAATTGCACGGGCGCGGCATAGATGCTGCGCAGCGCGGCCAACGACACATGGCCGGGGAGCAGGGTCAGGGAGGAAGTGGTGGCTTTTGTCATGGCGTTGATCCTGTATATACAAGTAGGTACAAGCGAAAAATTCTGAGCTTTTGGCGAAAAACTTTCAACCGGCGACGGGGTTGCCGTCGGCTCGGAAACGGCTGCCCAAACGGTAGCGGGTAGCGGGGTGCAGGCAGCGCACCACGGTGATGGGTACGCCGCGCGACCAGGTGCGGCGGGTGAGCAGCAGGCAGGGCTCCTGCGGCGACATCTCCAGCAGCGTGGCCTGCTCCGCGGTGGGCATGACGGCATCGACCACATGCTCGATCTGGTCGAAGGGCACGTTGCGCACCAGGTACTCGGAGGGTTGCAGCAGCGTGAAGTCCTGCGCGGCGAACTGAGGCACCTGGCGCGGGTTCACGTAGCGGTCTTCCAGTTGCACAGGCAGGCCGTCTTCGCGGTGGATGCACAGCGAGTGGAACACCGACTCGCCCGTGCGCAGGTCCAGCGCGGCGGCCACTTCGAGCGTTGCCGAGATGCGCTCTACCGCCAGCACGTCGCAGCGGTAGTCGTGCCCGCGCTGGCGGATCTCGCTCGCGAGGTTGGCGATCTGCAGCAGCGTGGACTGCGGCTTGTCTTCGGCCACAAAGCTGCCCACGCCCGCCACGCGCACGATGCGGCCCTGCTCTACCAGCTCGCGCAGCGCGCGGTTCACAGTCATGCGCGAGATGCCGAACTGGGTGACCAGCTCGTTCTCGGAGGGCAGGCGGTCGCCCGCTCGCCAGATGCCTTCCTGGATCTTGCGCGAGATGTGGTCCTTGACCTGCTCGTACAGCGCCATGGCCTGCGCGGGCGCAGCCACTGCGGCCACGGCCTTGGCGGGCGTGGCACTGCGGGGTGCAGTGGCGGCGGTGCGGCGGGAAGGACGGGCGCTCATGGTAGGAGGCAGTCAGTCAGGCTCAATGCAGATCCGCCGCCATGGATTCGGCGCGGATCTCTTCGGTGAGGCGCGCCTTGAGGTCCATGAACTCGGGGCTGGTCTTGATCGTGTAATGGCGCGGGTGAGGCAGGTCCACCGCCAGCTCGGTCTTGATGCGACCGGGCCGGGCGCTGAACACGGCCACGCGGTTGGCCATGAAGATGGCTTCGTCGATGTCGTGGGTGACGAAAAGCACCGTCTTGCGCTCGGCCTCCCAGATGCCCAGCAGCAGCTCTTGCATGAGCACGCGGGTCTGGTTGTCGAGCGCGCCGAAGGGCTCGTCCATCAGCAAGATCTTGGGGTCGTTGGCCAGCGCGCGCGCAATGGCGGTGCGCTGCTGCATGCCGCCCGACAGCTGCTTTGGAAAATGCTGCTCGAAGCCGCGCAGGCCGACCTTGGCTAGAAAATAGTCGGCGCGCTCTTTCTGCTGCGCCTCGGGCATGCCGCGCTCGCGCAGGCCAAAGCGGATGTTCTGCTCAATGGTGAGCCAGGGGAACAGCGTGTAGCTCTGGAAGACCATGCCGCGCTCGGCGCCGGGGCCTTCGACCGGCGCGCCATCCAGCAGAACGCGGCCGCTGGTGGCATGGTCCAGCCCCGCGACGATCCGCAGCAACGTGGACTTGCCGCAGCCCGAGGGACCGAGGATGGTCACAAAGTCGTTGTCCCGCACTTCAAAGTCCACCGGTTGCAGCGCCTGCGTGCGCTGGCCCTTGGCAGTCTCGAAAACGCGCGAGACGGCTTGAATGGAAACAGAGCTCATCGCACGAAACTCCAGGCAAACAGCCGGTGGTTGAGGGCCTTGAAGGCGAAGTCGGACACCAGCCCGATAAGGCCGATGACGATGATGCCGAAGATGATCTGGCCGGTGTTGAGCAGAGACTGGCTGTCGGTGATCATGTGGCCGATGCCGCTCGACGATCCGATCAGCTCGGCCACGATCACATACGTCCAGGCCCAGCCCAGCACCAGGCGCAGGGTTTCCGCAATGTCGGGGGCAGCACCGGGGATGAGCACCCGCGTGACGATGCCCTTGTGGCCCGCGCCCAGCGTGTAGGCAGCCTCCACCAGGTCACGCCGCGCGCCGCCTACGGTCACGGCCACCATCAGCGTGATCTGGAAGACCGAGCCGATGAAGATGACGAGGATCTTCTGCGCCTCGCCAATGCCCGCCCACAGGATCAGCAGCGGGATGAAGGCCGAGGCTGGCAGATAGCGGCAAAACGAAATGAAGGGCTCAAAGAACGCCTCGATGCCCTTGTAAGCACCCATGGCAATGCCCAGCGGCACGGCGATGATGGCGGCCAGGATGAAGCCGCCGAACACACGCCACACCGTCATGCCGATGTCCTTGTGAAAGCCATACTCTGCAAGCAGCAGCCAGCCCTCCTTGGCCATCGTGACAGGGCTGGCCAAAAACGTGGGCGACACATAGCCGCCCAGCGTGAAGAACGCCCACACCAGCACAAACAACACAAAAAAACCAAAGCCCAGCAACCAACGGGCGCGGGCACTCACAGGCTCCAGTGGAGCCAGTGAACGCCGCCGCACAGGGGCTTTTGGCGCGGTAACGGACAGGGGTTGCACGGCAGACATGGCGCGTTCTTCTTCCCGTTTCTTACTTGATGAAGCTCGGGTCGAAGGTGACCGCCAGGTCTTCATTCGCCTTGCGAATGATGCCGGCCTCCAGCAGGATGGCCGTGGCGTCCTTCATGAAAGCCTGCAGTTCGCCCGCAAAGAACTTCTGGTTGGCAGCCTTGTCCTGCCAGCGCAGGAAGGACGACGACTTGGCGAACTGCTCGCCCGTCTGCTTGACCGCAGCGCCCATGATCTCGTTGGACTTGGTCGGGTCGGCCTTGATCATGTCGAGCGCCTGGAAGTACGAGTTGGCGAGCGCCTGCGCGGCCTTGCCGTTGGCCTTGAGCCAGGTGGGGTCGCAGCCCACGGTGTCCATCACCATGGGGTAGTCGAGCGTGGTGGCCAAAATCTTGCCCGAGGCGGGGTTGTCGCGCACGGTGGACAGGTAGGGCTCATACGTCATGGCGGCGTCGTTCTGGCCCGCCACGAAGGCCTGCGCGGCCGCCTGGGGCGACAGCGTGGTGGTCTTCACGTCCTTGAGGCTCATGCCGTTCTTGCTCAGCATCCAGGCCAGGCCGAAGTAAGGCGCGGTGCCGGGCGCATCCACGCCGATGGTCTTGCCTTTGAGATCTGCAAAGCTCTTGATATCGCCACGCACCGCAATGCCGTCGGCGCCGTAGGACTTGTCCATCTGGAAGATCTGCACGATGGGCACGCCGTTGGCGTTCCAGGCCACATGCGTCTCGACCGTAGTGGCAGCGCACTGGATGGACTTGGAGGCCAGGGCCAGGTGGCGGTCCTTCTGCGGGATCATCTTGATCTCCACATCAAGGCCGTTCTTCTTGAAGATGCCGGCCTTGTCGGCGAGGGTGAGCGGCGCAAAGCCCGTCCAGCCGGACATGCCCAGCACAATCTTGGTGTCCTGCGCCTGGGCCGGTGCGGCCAGTGCCATCACGCATGCCGTTGCCGCTGCCAGCGACGTCCATTTCGCAACCGATCGAGTCATCATCTGCTCCTGTGTGAAGAAAGTTCGTTGGCCCACCCAGCCGGGACGCCTGCGTGCCGGTTGCCATGATGACAGCCGGAGCATACCTGTATATACAGGGTAAACGCTAGGCCCTCACCATGTGCGGAGGTAGTGCCAGGGTTGAGCAAGATCGGGGCCAGCTGATCTGGCTAGGCGGCTGGGATCTCCATGGGCCTGGCAATTTCACTATTAAAATAATAGCTATTAGCGCTTACCCATAAAGCACTAGCAGCCATTTCAGGCATTATTTTGACACCTACCGCAAAGCACAGGGCTGCCAGGGCGGGTTGGAGCAGCACCCGTTGCGCCATCTCGATGCAGGCCACAAGCGCACCAACCGTGTGCGCCAGATATCGGCGTGGACTGCGCCGCGCTCAGCCTGGCGCGCCAGCAGTTGCCTGTGCCGCACCGTCAGGACACGGCAAGCGCGCCGTGACTCTCAGGCCCGGTTCCGCATTGCGCACCAGCAGGGTGCCGCCGTGGGCCTGCGTGACCAGGCGGCACAGATACAGCCCCAGCCCTACCCCCCCTGTGGTGCGCTGGCGCGCCGTGTCGGGGCGGTAGAACGCCTGGGCCAGATGCGGCAGATGCGCAGGCGGCACGCCGGGGCCGTGGTCCCGCACTTCGATCTCCACCACGCCTTCGTTCATTCGCAGTTCGATCTGCGGCGGCTGGGCTGCGGGGTCGTTGTGGCGCAGGCTGTTGTCCAGCAGATTGCGCATCAGCAGGCGCACACGGGACCGGTCGAGCATGCAGGTGGGCAAAGTGCCGGGCACCAGCAGCGTGATCGCTGTTGCCCCAGGGTGGCGCACTTCCAGTTCCGCCACCACCTCACGCGCCAGCTCGGCCAGGTCAGTGGGCTCGCGGTGCAGGGCCGCATGACGCCCGGCCAGGCGCTCGCTTTCGAGCAAGTCGGTAATGAGCCGTGCCATTTCACCCAGGTCGCGCATCAGGGCTGCGCGCTGGGCAAGCACATCGGGCGATTCGGGCAACAGCTCGGTGTTCAGGCGCGCCCTCGTGAGCGGGCTGCGCAGCTCGTGGCTCATGGCCAGCAGCAGCGCCCGCTTGGCCTCCAGCATCTGGTGGATGTCTTCGCCCATGGTGTTGATGGTGCCCGCCAGCTGTCCCAGCTCATCGGGCCGGTGCGCGTGGCGCACCGGAATAGGTTCGCCAAAGTCGCCATTGCCAAAGCGCCGCGCACCATGCCGGATGTCGTCCAGGGGCCGCAACAGGTGGCGCACATACACAAAGGCCAGCGCTGTGAGCAGCAGCAACACCGTGAGCGTGCCCCATGCGATGCGCGGGCGCTTGTCCCACGACAGTGCGTTCAGCCCGAATTCGATGTGGTGGCCGTCGGCCGTGGTGCGCTGCAGTAGGCGGTAGCCGGTGTCATCGCGGCTCCAGTGGTCCTGGCGCTGGACCTTGTCACTCATCCAGTCTGGGCGCGGCCGATCGGGGTGCGAATCCCAGTGGATCTGCGGCCCGTCGATGCGCAGCGTCACCGGAAGCCGGTCGGCTATGGCCTGTGCCCGCTCGATGCTGGGCGGGCTGCCAATCTCAGCGGTGAGGCGGTCCACATAGTCCATCAGTAGCGGACGTGCGGCCTCCTTCCAGCCCAGAGCAACCACCTTCTGCATGCCACCCATGAAGACCACGGCCACGGTCACGGCGAGTGCCATGAACACCAGCACCAGGCGGATGCGCAGCGAATACCCGACGGCATCGCGCGCACGTCGGTGCCATGGGCAGGCGGGATCGTGCCCGAGCTGTGAATCGGAGGGCTTCATGGCCAGGTCGATGCCGAAGAAGGGGCGCCAGGCGGAGCACTGNCCGCCCTGCGCAGTGCCAGCGAATAGCCTGCGTTGCGCAGCGTCTTGATGCAGTCCAGCGGCTCCAGCTTCTTGCGCAGGCGGCTGACCACAATATCGACCGCGCGCGTGTACAGCTCGGCCTCATGCCCGCGCAGCTGGTTGAGGATGTCGTCGCGGCTGAACACCTTGCCAGGCTCCCGGGCCAACAGGTGCAGCAGGTCGAATTCGGTGCCCGTCAGCTCCAACGCCACCCCCTGGCGCAACACGCTGCGGCGGGCTGCATCAATGCTCAGGCCTTCAAACTCCAACGCGGCACCCGAGCCGTTCCCGGGCGCGCTGGCCCGGCGGCGGCGCAGCACGGTCTGCAGCCGAGCCACCAATTCACGCGGCTCAAAGGGCTTGGGCAGGTAGTCATCGGCTCCCAGCTCCAGCCCCACCACCCGGTCCATCACCTCGCCCCGGGCGGTCAGCATCACGATGGGCAGATCGCCCTGCTTGCGAATGGTGCGGCACAGCTCAAACCCGTCCATTTCGGGCAGCATGACATCCAGGATGGCGGCATCAAATCCGCCTGTCGCCAGCTGGGCGAGCCCGTCGCTCGGTTTGAGGGCATGGATCAACTCCAGCTCGAACCGTTGGAAGTAGGTGGCCAGTGGCGGGCCCAGCTGTGCGTCGTCGTCAATAAGCAGGATGCGGTGCATGCGCAATTCTCACACCGTCAGGCATCCGCTCCGTGGGCGGGCCCCCGAGCGCTGTCCACCACACGCAATGCGCGGTGTCGCACGATGAGTTTGCGCAGGCGGCCCTGGGCGCCGGAATGCAGCGTGTCAAAGTGGTCGGCGGCGGCCAGCAGCGCAGGCAGGGTCTGCGCTGCCGCTGCAGGCTGGCGAGCGACCAGGCCCAGCGCATGTTCGCGGTCAAAACGCGGCCCCCAGACCAGCGACATCAACTCGTCGTGGGGGTCGGGCATGCCCGCCAGCAGTGCAGGCCCATGTTTGCGCACGCCCTGTGCCAGGCGGTGGATGGGTTCCAGCGTAGGAGACATGTGAACGCCCCCCGCCATCAGCCGCGCGCCATCCAGCCCTTGCGCCTCTGCATCATCTCGCGCACTTTTTGCTGCTGGTCGGGGTTGAGGCTGTCGTAGAAATCGGCCAGTGCGCTGATGACTTCGGGGCTGTTGGCCTGGACCGCGCGGGTTTTCTCATCCAGCAAGGTCTGCGCCCGCGCGCGGTCAAACTTGGCGCCCGCCACAATGGCCTGCATTTCGGTGCGCGGGTCCGCAGTCTTGCCGATGAAAGCTGCCCGCTGGGCTTCCATCTTGTCGGCCAGCACATTGAGCTTGAGCTTTTGCGCCTCGTTCAGGTCCAGCTTGCTGCTGACGCGCTCCACCACTTTGCCACGCACCTCGGTCATCTTCTCGGGGCTCATCGGGCCGCGGTGATGGTGGCTGCTGGAGCAGGCCGTCAAGCCGCCCACGGCAATGGAGGCGCCGAAGATGCCCATCAGGGTTTTCTTGATCCAGGGTTTCATGGTGCAGTCCTTTCATGGACGGTGTTGAACATGACCCTGATGGTGCCGACAGACCCAGTCGATGGGGTCTCGACGCAGTTTCGGTTTATTTCATTTTGTTTCNCCCCCCGTGCTATGCCACCCACCAGCCTGCAACATAGCTGCGAGTGCACTTAACGGACCACGGCGGAAAGCACAACAAGGCGATTTGCCAACTCGGCAGCCTCAGTCCGCATCCGGTCGAGTGGTATGGTGCCGACGCTCCAGCCGCCATACCAGATATGGAAGGCAATCACCCCCGCGAAGCCTTGGCCCAAGCCATACGCCTCTATCGCCTCCTTGATGCCGGGGTGCAAGGTCGGAACACCGACCAGAATTTTTCCGTCGAACACCCTTGCCAGATACTGCTGGGCACCTTCCGGGCGGATGTGCAGTGTCAGCACCGACATCGCTTTGCTCCGCAACCACCCATTTGCAGGCGAAAAGTCATCAGCCCATCGCCTGCGGCTCTTGACAGTCCAGATCGGCAAACTGCAACTCCCGCTCCAGGCCGTGGCTGTCGCTGCGGCCCAGAGGCAGGTTGTCGGTTTGCTGGCGTTGCAAGAGCCTGTCTGCGGGCTGGCCCATCTGCAGAGAGGGAGCCTCTGGGCAAGCTTCCAGGTGGTGAGAAAGCGTGGGATCGTAGGACAACATACTTACTCCTCAGGCCGCTCCGATGAAGGCCGGTAAAAAGATTGGCACATGCCCATGCACGAGCGCATGTCAGAGCCCAGAGAACACGGATGTGGGACAGCGCATACACGTCAAGTGCGTAAGTCCAAGAGGCCGGCTTTGCAAGTGCCCTTGTCCGGAAGAGGACTACGCCGCCTTTTTCAGCAAAGGAGACTCCCCCTTTTCGAGCGCATCGCCTTCACCGGCCAGCAGACCAATGCAGTCCAGTGCTGTCGGGGAATCACACGGCTGTGCATACACACGCAATGCGATGTCCTGCGCTGCCGGGGAAAAGTACAGCCAGAGGTTGTCGTTCGCCTTGTCGTAGCAAGAAAAAAGTGCCCTGCCAGAACCAGGAGGACACATCAAGAACTTCGACATGAACATCTGCTGGATTCGCAAGGCAGGCTCAAAGGCCTCATCGTCGTTGCCAAGCGCCAATTTGTACCAACTGCTCATATGCACCTTTCGTCTGGCCGTGCCAGCAATACAGATGCTTCATCGTATTTTTGGCCTGCGACTATGGCCCTTCTGGTGCAGCGCAACACTCTGTAGGACGATTTCTCCCGGTGCCTAGAGTTTTTCCAGGAATCCCCCCACCAGGGCCCTCAGTCGTAGGAAGACTCCAGATCGCAATGCGATTCCCGGTGGTGTATCTTGACGCGGGCTCCACAGGCTCGCAGGGTCGCACAACCGAGGCCAGTGACATACAGCACCTGGGCTTTCTGATGGGGTGAATCGACGGGCGGAAGCTGCNCCTCCACCATTCCAGCCGCGCGCAGGATGCGCAGCTTGTCGATGTTGACGACATCCGATTCAATCAGGGGAAGCGCGTCGCGCTCCAGCGCTCTCAAGTACTCCATTGGCATGGTGGCCTCCGGCGTGAACGAGCGTGCATTGTGCGGCGTGAGCCCCTCAGGCTCAAGAATTGATACACGAAGCTACAACCTCGCGATCTAATCAGGCTGCGTCGCCCAGTGACAACCTGCGCCGCTTGGCGATACGGTCCGTAGACCCAAAACCCATCTTCACAACGCTGCGATTGCGATGCATGGAACAAGCGGCACTGCAGCCAAGAGCGGCGAACAACACCTAGCGCAGCGACCCGGGCTAGGCGTCCCTTCGCAGGCAGTACAAGCCGTACAACAAGACGGGCGGCCGCCAGGGGAGTTTTGTTCGTCGCGCTAAAACCTTCAAACCCTGCTGACACGTCGGAGGCCCGTGTAAACCGGACATATTTCACGATTTACTGACCCGCCCATCGCACACCAATCGGAACCGGACTTAGGATGCACCTACCGTCAAATCTGGCGGTTCGCCCCTCCCCTGTGCGAGTGATGCAATGATTTAGCCCGCCTCGTGCGGGCTATTTTTTTCGAACCTCGCGGCTCTCGCCGCAGGCAAACAGCCCCTGCCGACCAATCTATCGCACTCAATTGCCAATATTTCCCAGGGCATCGACGGTCAGCACACCAACCCCTGGGAGGCAAACAAGGATCTTTCGGTGCAGCAGTTTCTGGAAAGAGTCTTGGAATGCATGGATGCAATAGCCCCCGAAGGAAACGCGGGAACAACTAGGCGCAGTCGGTGATTTTTCAGGTTTGTTCCCCCATCCGTTCCCCGGTTTAGCTGTGGCTACCAGCGAACTACGGCGCATGTCCATGCACCGTAAGTACCTGTTTTACCAATGAAAAAGGGCGTTCGCTGGAAATCAGCGAACGCCCTTGGACGTTATGGTGGTGGAGCTGGCGGGAATTGAACCCGCGTCCGCAAGCCTTCATCGGGCAGATCTACATGTTTAGCGATCTGATTTGAGTCTCGCCGCCTGTGTCGCGCAGTCGCACGCTACACAGGCCGCCAGCACCCTATTTTCTCGCTCCAACCCAAGGTACCCGGATCAGAGCCAGCCCATGTAATTATCCTTGCAGCCGGGAGGCACTGATTGCTCAGAACCCCCTTGCCCAGCCCATCGGCCAACTGTTGCAAGGCTCACTGGCAATTAAGCAGCGAGTGCGAAACGTTCGTCGTTTGCAGTTAGTTTTTTAAATCGAGATTTACGAGCGTGACTCAAGCTCGACATGCACCACACCGATTCCGAACCCACGTCGAAACCAGGACAGCCCCAGACCCTCTATTTTAGGTGCGTACAAGCAATTGCAAGAGCTCGACCGGAGATTTAATTGCAGCATGGGCGCCCCACTCCGCCGGATTGGTCTTGGCCCCCAGGTATCCGTAGGTTGCTGCGACAGTTCCCATGCCCGCAGCGAGGCCTGCAAGAATGTCGCGCTCATCGTCCCCCACATAGATGCACTGCCCCGGCTCCAGTTTCAAGCGCGACGCCGCTTCGAGCAAAGGGGCTGGATGGGGTTTTGCATGGGGAGTGGTATCTCCGCTGATCACCGCTCCTGCGGTCGCAAACAGTGGAATGGCACGGGTCAGAGGGTCCGTAAAGCGGGTCGCCTTGTTGGTCACCACGCCCCATGCCAAATTGCGGCGGAGGATCTGGGATACCAGCTCCGGCACCCCCTCAAAAATGCTGGTGCGTTCTGTCATGCACGACTCATAGTTCACGAAGAACTCCTCGCGCATGGTCAGAAAGTCGGGATGGTCAGGCGCCATGCCAAATGCCTCGCCCAACATGCCACGGGCGCCAGCACCGGCCATCGGACGATAGCGCTCCAGCGGCAGGGAGGGCAAACCACGGTCCGTGCGCATCTTGTCGGCAGCAGCGCCTAAGTCAGGGGCACTGTCAATCAGTGTTCCATCCAGGTCAAACAGCACCGCGCGGATATTCTGAAACATTGGCTGGGCCTCAGGCTGCGCGCCGCGTGGCAAACAGGTAGTTCACACTGGTGTCGCTGCTCAACCAGTAACGTTGCGTAAGGGGGTTGTACTCCAGGCCTCGGGTGGTCTGCACGTCCAGGCCCGCACTGCGGCAGCTGGCGGCCAGTTCGCTGGGTCGAATCATCTTGGCGTATTCATGCGTTCCACGGGGCAGCATGTTTAATACATATTCAGCGCCCACAATGGCCAGCATGAAAGCCTTGGCACTTCGGTGTATGGTCGAAAAGAACACCCATCCGCCCGGTTTCACGAGCTCAGAGCAGGCTCGCACAACCGATGCAGGATCAGGCACATGCTCAAGCATTTCCATGCAGGTCACCACGTCAAAGCTGGCGGGTTGCTCTTTGGCGAGCGCCTCCACACTGACTTCCCGATACTGGATGTTGGTGGTCTCGGCCTCCAGCGCGTGCAACTGGGCCACACGCAGCGCCTTGGAAGCCAGGTCAATACCCAACACGTCCGCGCCTCTCCGGGCCATGGAATCGGCCAAAATACCGCCGCCACAGCCAACATCCAGTACACGCTTGCCTGACAGGCTGCACTGCGCATTGATCCAGTCGAGCCGCAAAGGATTAATCTGGTGCAAGGGGCGAAATTCACTTTCGGGATCCCACCAGCGATGGGCCAATTCCGAAAACTTGGCCAGTTCGGCCGGATCTGCATTGACGATTTCACTCATGCACTGATTCTCCACGACGAAAGGCAATGGACAAAAAACCCCAGACGCAAAAAAGCCCCGATAACGGGGCTTTTTTGGGAAGCAATCCGAGGATTACTTGGAAGCGCGGGTACCGACCACTTCGATTTCCACGCGACGGTTCTTCGCACGGCCTTCGGCAGTCTTGTTGTCAGCCACGGGTTGCTTTTCGCCCTTGCCTTCGGTGTAGACGCGGTTCTTTTCGATGCCCTTGGACACCAAGTAAGCCTTCACGGCTTCGGAACGACGCACCGACAGCTTCTGGTTGTAAGCATCGGAGCCCACGGAGTCGGTATGACCCACGGCAATGATCACTTCCAGGTTGATGCCCTTGACCTTGGAGACCAGGTCATCCAGCTTGGCCTTGCCTTCTGGCTTCAGCACCGACTTGTCGAAGTCGAAGAATGCGTCAGCAGCGTAGGTCACCTTGGTGGCCACAGCAGGAGCTGGAGCGGCAGGAGCTGGAGCGGCGGCAGCAGGAGCTGGGGCAGCAGCAGGAGCGGCAGCAGCAGGAGCTGGAGCGGCGATAGCGCCATCGCAGCCAGGAGCAGCCGTTGCAGGCGTCCAGTTGGCATTGCGCCAGCAGTATTCATTGGTGCCGTTCTTCCAGACGATGCCAGAAGCGTTTCTCCAGTTGTCAACGGTTTGTGCGCCAGCGGCGGTTGCGAGCGCTGCAGAGGCAAACAACATCGCCACTTTGTTCAGTTTCTTCATGGTTCTCCTCTTGGGGAAAAAGCCGCAGCCGCGCTGCGAATCAGGACGCTTGGAGTGACCATCACCCAAAGCGTTCAAACGATTGTGCCATACGTAACAGGGCAAAAGCGGGGGCACCCGCCTGGGGCCCGTAGGACAAAACCGGAATTGCTTCGATATGTTGCGCGGTCGCTACACGGTCTTACCTCTAAAATGGTTCTCCTTCGCCGCCACCGCAGTCCCCAATGACCCAGTTTGCCAAAGAANCCCTGCCGATCAGCCTCGAAGAAGAGATGCGGCGCAGTTACCTTGATTACGCGATGAGCGTGATCGTGGGCCGGGCCCTGCCCGACGCGCGCGACGGCTTGAAGCCAGTGCACCGCCGCGTGCTTTTTGCGATGCACGAGCTCAACAACGATTGGAACCGGCCTTATAAAAAGTCGGCCCGTATCGTAGGCGACGTGATTGGTAAATACCACCCGCACGGTGATTCCGCTGTATACGACACCATCGTGCGGATGGCACAGGATTTTTCGCTGCGCCATATGCTGGTGGACGGCCAAGGAAATTTCGGATCGGTGGATGGCGATAACGCCGCAGCGATGCGGTATACCGAAATCCGCCTGGCCAAAATCGCGCATGAAATGCTGGGCGATATCGATAAGGAAACCGTCGATTTCGGCCCCAACTACGACGGCAGCGAAAAGGAACCGCTGGTATTGCCCAGCAAGCTCCCGAATCTGCTGGTCAACGGTTCGGCCGGTATTGCCGTGGGCATGGCCACCAATATCCCGCCCCACAACCTCAATGAAGTGGTCGATGGCTGCCTGCACATGCTGCGCAACCCCGATGCCACAGTTGATGAGCTGATGGAGATCATTCCCGCGCCCGACTTCCCCACGGCCGGCATCATCTATGGCATCAACGGCGTCAAAGACGGTTACCGCACGGGGCGCGGGCGTGTGATCATGCGCGCCAAGTGCCATTTTGAGGACATCGACCGGGGCCAGCGCCAGGCCATCATCGTCGATGAGCTGCCCTACCAGGTCAACAAAAAGACGCTGCAGGAGCGCATGGCCGAGCTGGTGCACGAGAAGAAGATCGAAGGCATCAGCCACATCCAGGACGAGTCTGACAAGTCGGGCATGCGCTTGGTGATTGAACTCAAGCGCGGCGAAGTGCCCGAGGTAGTGCTCAACAACCTGTACAAGCAGACGCAGCTGCAGGACACGTTCGGCATGAACATGGTGGCGTTGATCGACGGCCAGCCCCGCCTGTGCAACCTGCGCGACCTGATCAGCGTCTTTTTGCAGCACCGCCGTGAAGTGGTCACCCGCCGCACAGTGTTCGAGCTGCGCAAGGCGCGCGACCGTGGCCACGTGCTCGAAGGCCTGGCCGTGGCGCTGGCCAACATCGACGACTTCATCGCCATCATCCGCAACGCCCCCNCCCCGCCGGTGGCCAAGGCCGAGCTGATGGCCCGCCCCTGGGACAGCAAGCTGGTGCGCGAGATGCTCACCCGCACGCGTGCCGACGGTGGCGTGATCAATGCTGACGACTATCGCCCCGACGGCCTCGAAAAAGAATTCGGCATGGGCCAGGACGGCCTGTACCGCCTGTCGGAAACGCAGGCCCAGGAAATCCTGCAGATGCGACTGCAGCGCCTGACTGGCCTGGAGCAGGACAAGATCGTCGCCGAGTACAAGGAGGTCATGGCGGTCATCGAAGACCTGCTGGACATCCTGGCCAAGCCCGAGCGCGTCTCCACCATCATTGGCGACGAACTCACCTCCATCAAGACCGAGTTCGGCCAGCACAAGCTGGGTGCTCGCCGCAGCATCGTCGAGTACAGCGCGCAGGACCTCTCCACCGAGGACCTGATCACCCCCACCGACATGGTGGTGACNCTCAGCCACACTGGCTACATCAAGAGCCAGCCCCTGTCCGAATACCGTGCCCAGAAGCGCGGCGGACGCGGCAAGCAGGCCACAGCGACCAAGGAAGACGACTGGATCGACCAGCTCTTCATCGCCAACACGCACGACTACATCCTGTGCTTCTCCAACCGAGGCCGCCTGTACTGGCTCAAGGTCTGGGAAGTGCCCGCCGGCTCGCGCGGATCGCGTGGCCGCCCCATCGTGAACATGTTCCCGCTGCAAGACGGCGAAAAAATCAACGTCGTGCTGCCACTGACCGGCGACATGCGCACTTTCCCGGCCGACCGCTATGTGTTCATGGGCACCAGCATGGGTACCGTAAAGAAAACGGCGCTGGATGAATTCAGCAACCCGCGCAAGGGCGGCATCATCGCCGTCAACCTGGATGATGGCGACTACCTGATCGGCGCCGCCCTCACCGATGGCAAACACGACGTGATGCTGTTCAGCGATGGCGGCAAGGCCGTGCGTTTCGACGAAAACGACGTGCGCCCACTGGGCCGTGCGGCACGTGGCGTACGCGGCATGATGCTGGAAGACGGCCAGAGCGTGATCGCCATGCTGGTCGCCGAGGACGAAACCCAGAGCGTGCTCACCGCCACCGAAAACGGCTATGGCAAGCGCACCAGCATCATCGAATACNCCCGCCACGGCCGGGGCACCAAGGGCATGATCGCCATCCAGCAAAGCGAGCGCAATGGCAAGGTGGTGGCCGCCACGCTGGTGCATGCTGACGACGAGATCATGCTGATCACCGACAAGGGCGTGCTGGTGCGCNCCCGCGTCTCCGAGATCCGCGAACTGGGCCGCGCCACGCAGGGTGTCACGCTGATCGCGTTGGACGAAGGCTCCAAGCTCAGCGGGCTGCAACGTATTGTTGAAAACGATGCCAATGTGGCTGAGGGCGAAATCGAAGGCAACGCCAACGACGGAAACCCGCCAGCCGCCGAAACCCCGGAACCACCAGACGCTTGAGTCAGACCAGCGGGTGCTGCCCCGACGGCGCAGCACCCATTGCGCTATTAAAACTGAAGCTGCTAGCGCTTATCTGATAAGCGCTAGCAGCCATTTTGACCAAAAAAATGAAACGCCCATACAACTTCTCGGCCGGCCCGGCCGCCATACCCACCGAAGTCCTGGAGCAGGCCGCCGCCGAGATGCTGGACTGGCATGGCAGCGGCATGGGCGTGATGGAAATGAGTCATCGGGGCAAAGAGTTCCTGTCCATCTACGAACAGGCGGAAGCCGATCTGCGCGAGCTTCTGGCCGTGCCAGCCAACTTCAAGATCCTGTTCATGCAAGGCGGTGGCCTGGCCGAGAACGCGATCGTCCCGCTCAATCTCTCACGGGCCGGTGTGGTTGATTTTGTGGTGACTGGCAGTTGGAGCCAAAAGTCGCAGAAGGAAGCGCGCAAATACGCATCCGAAGTGAACATCGTGGCCTCCTCCGAAGACACCGGCTTCACCACCGTGCCCGACCCGGCCTCCTGGACGGTGAGCCGGGGTGCGAGCTATTTGCACATCTGCAGCAACGAAACCATCAATGGCACCGAGTTCCACGAGCTGCCCGACCTGAAGGCCCTGGGCAGCGATGCACCACTGATCATTGACTTCTCTTCCCATGTCGCATCGCGGCCGGTAGACTGGTCACGCGTCGGACTGGCCTTTGGCGGTGCTCAGAAGAACCTCGGGCCTGCAGGCCTCACGCTGGTGATCGTGCGCGAGGACCTGCTGGGCCACGCCCTGCCCGCCTGCCCCAGCGCGTTTGACTACCGCGTGGTGGCAGAAAACCAATCCATGTTCAACACCCCCCCCACCTGGGGCATCTACGTTGCAGGCCTGACCTTCCAGTGGCTCAAGCGCCAGACCGAAGGGGCCTTGAGCGGAGTGGCAGCCATGGAGCAGCGCAACATGGCCAAGGCGGATCTTCTCTACAAAGCCATCGACAGCTCGCAGTTGTATGTGAACAAGGTGGCGGCCAACTGCCGCTCGCGCATGAACATTCCGTTCTTCCTGCGCGACGAAAGCCGCAACGAAGCCTTCCTGGTCGGCGCCAAGGAGCGCGGTCTGCTGCAGCTCAAGGGCCACAAGTCCATGGGCGGCATGCGCGCCAGCATCTACAACGCCATGCCCCTGACGGGTGTGCAGGCGCTGGTGGACTACATGCGAGAATTTGAACAAAAACACGCCTGAGCGGACTACGGCCCACCCACGTTTTCGCGACAGCGCACCGAAATTTCCCCATCCATGAACACTCCGCAAGCCTCACCCGACCTCGCCAGCCTGCGCGTGCAGATCGACAGCATCGACCAGCAACTGCTCACGCTGCTGAACCAACGGGCGCTCGTGGCCGAACAGGTGGGTGAAGTCAAGAAGCGCGAAGGCACGCCCTTTTTCCGACCCGACCGTGTAGCCCAGGTCATCGACAAGATCACCCATGCCAACCCTGGGCCACTCAAGGGTGCGCACGTCGCTGCCATCTGGCGCGAGATCATGTCCGCCTGCCTGGCGCTTGAATCGCCCCAGCGTGTGGCCGTGCTGGGCCCCGAGGGCACGTTCTGCGAGCAGGCAGCGATCGAGTTCTTTGGCGGCGCAGCCGACCTGATGTACTGCGCCAACTTCGACGAAGTGTTCCACGCCACAGCCGCTGGCAGCGCGCAGTACGGCGTCGTGGGCGTGGAGAACTCTACCGAAGGCGTGGTCACCCGCTCGCTCGACCTCTTCCTGCACACCCCCACCCACGTGGTGGGCGAAGTCAGCCTGCTCGTGCGCCACAACCTGCTGCGCACCAGCAACTCACTGGATGGCATTGAGGTGGTGCTGGCCCATCCGCAAGCGCTTGCACAATGCCAGGCTTGGCTGTCCAAGCACCTGCCGCATGCCGAGCGCCGCCCGGTGTCCAGCAATGCCGAAGGCGCACGCCTGGCCACCACCAACCCTGCCTGGGCGGCCCTCTCCAGCGAACGTGCAGCCACTCAGTTCGGCTTGCACATCGTCTCCCACGCCATTCAGGACGACGCCTACAACCGCACCCGCTTCGCCATCATCTGCCTGCCGCACACGCTGCAGACGCCACCGCCCTCGGGCAAGGACTGCACCAGCCTTGTGGTGTCGGTGCCCAACCGCCCTGGCGCCGTGCACGACCTGCTGGTGCCACTCAAGACGCACGGTGTGTCCATGACGCGATTCGAATCGCGCCCCGCCCGCACCGGCCAGTGGGAGTATTACTTCTACATCGATCTCGACGGCCATCCTGCCCAGCCCCATGTGGCCAGGGCGCTGGAAGAACTGCGCAGCCTGTGCGCGTTCTACAAGGTCCTGGGCACCTACCCTGTCTCGTCATAAGGAGCCGTCGCCATGTTCGAACAACTGGGACTGATCGGCTGCGGGCTCATGGGAGGCTCATTCGCCCTGGCCATGAAGAAGGCCGGCTTGGTCAAACGCGTGGTGGGTTACAGCAAATCACCTTCCACCACCGACCGCGCCCGTCAGCTGGGTGTGATCGATGTCGAGGCGCCGTCCGCCTTGCTGGCCGTTGCTGGCGCTGACATTGTGCTGGTGGCCGTGCCAGTGGCCGCCACCGAAGCCACGCTCAAGGCCATCAAGCACCTTGTCACCCCCCAGATGCTGATCATGGACGTGGGCTCCACCAAGGCCGATGTGGTGCAGGCCGCACGCCGCGCCTTGCGCGACCAGGTGGGCTCGTTTGTGCCGGCACATCCCATCACCGGGCGAGAAGTGTCCGGCGTGGAACATGCCGAGGCCGATCTCTACAGCGGGCGGCAGGTGATCCTGACGCCCACCGAACGCACCTTCACCGCGCAGCTGCAAAAAGCCCAGGACATCTGGACGGCACTGGGCAGCCGTGTGACCAGCATGTCGCCGGAGTCGCACGATGCGGCGTTTGCAGCTGTCAGTCACCTGCCCCATGTACTCGCCTTTGCGATGATGAACAGCATCACGGGCCAGGACACCGGCGACGACTTCCTGTCGCTGGCGGGCCCGGGGTTCCGGGACTTCACGCGCATCGCGGCCAGTGATCCCAAGGTGTGGCGCGACATCCTGCTGTCCAACCGCGACGAGCTGATCGCCCAGTCCAAACTGTTCCAGCAGGCACTGCACACCATCGAGCAGGCCATGCAAAAGGGCGATGCCCAGGCGCTGGAAGACATGCTGACGCTGGCCAGCGAGACCCGGGCGCATTGGCGCATGGGTGCGAAGAGAAAATAACCCCCTGAGTCGCCTGCGGCGCCTTCCCCCAAGGGGGACGCACCCAGTGGCCTGGCAAAGCCAGTTCCACGGGTGCACTGGGATGGGCCTGCGCCAGTAATGACGGGCGCTTGGACCAATGGACGAAAGATACCGATGTACAGCACCGCATTTATTGACCTGCCCCCCTTGCAAGCCGCTGCAGGTGAAGTCCACCTGCCGGGCTCCAAGAGCATCTCCAACCGGGTGCTGCTGCTGGCGGCGCTGAGCAATGGCACCACCACCGTGCACGACCTGCTGGCGTCCGACGACACCCGCGTCATGCTCGATGGGCTGCGCCAGATTGGCTGCACCGTGGACGAGGCGGGCAGCACCGTGCACATCACGGGCCTGGGCGGCCGCGCACCGCAGTCGCCGGCCAAGCTCTTCATGGGCAATGCTGGCACTGCCATGCGCCCGCTGACGGCCGCACTGGCCTTGCTGGGCGGTGAATTCGAGCTGTCGGGCGTCCCGCGCATGCACGAGCGCCCTATTGGCGACCTGGTGGATGCACTGCGCCAGCTGGGTTGCCAGATCGACTACCTGGGGAACGACGGCTACCCGCCGCTGCGCATCGCCCACGCCAATGGCGTCCCTGCGCTGGCACTGGCTGCGCCCATCCGCGTGCGCGGCGATGTGTCCAGCCAGTTCCTGACCGCTCTGCTCATGGCATTGCCACTGGCGGCTGGCACCCAGAACATCGTGATTGATGTGGTGGGGGAATTGATCTCCAAGCCCTACATCGCCATCACCCTCCAGCTTCTGGCGCGCTTCGGCATCGTGGTCGAGCACCAGAACTGGCAGCGGTTCACGATTGCGGCGGGCAGCCGCTACCAGTCGCCCGGCACCATCCACGTCGAGGCCGATGCATCGTCTGCTAGCTATTTCATAGCACTTGGCGCAATCACATCAAGCGCCAGCGGCCAAAATGGCATCAAAATTCAAGGCGTGGGCCTCGATTCGATCCAGGGCGACATCCGCTTTGTCGATGCCGCCCGCGCCATGGGTGCCGTGGTCACCGGTGGCCCCAACTGGCTGCACATCCAGCGGGGTGAACCGGGCCAGGGCTGGCCGCTCAAGGCCATTGACCTGGACTGCAATCACATCCCCGATGCCGCCATGACGCTGGCCGTGATGGCGCTGTATGCCGAGGGCACCACCACGCTGCGCAACATCGCCAGCTGGCGCGTGAAGGAAACCGACCGCATCGCCGCCATGGCCAACGAACTGCGCAAGCTCGGAGCCACGGTGGAAGAAGGGGCGGACTTCATCCGCGTCACGCCACCTGCCCAAGTCCATGACTGGAAAGCAGCCAGCATCCACACCTACGACGACCACCGCGTGGCCATGTGTTTCTCGCTGGCGGCGTTCAACCCGGCGGGCCTGCCCGTGCGCATTGAAGACCCCAAATGCGTGGCGAAGACCTTCCCGGATTACTTTGAAGCCCTGTTCTCGGTGGCAAGCACTGCCACTGGCCACATCCCGGTGATCTGCATCGACGGCCCCACCGCCTCGGGCAAGGGCACCGTGGCGGCGGCGGTCGCGCAGCGCCTGGGCTACCGGTTCCTGGACTCTGGGGCGATGTACCGCATCACGGCCCTTGCCGCCCTGCGCGCTGGCCTGGCCATCAGCCCCGAGCACGAGGCCCGCATTGCCGCCTTGGCGCAGACGCTGCCCGTGCGTTTCGAAGGGGGCCGGGTGTGGCTGGGCAGCGACGATGTAACGGAAGCCATCCGCACCGAAGAGGCCGGCATGAACGCATCCCGCGTCTCTGCCCTGCCCGCCGTGCGCGGGGCGCTCGTGGATCTGCAACACAGCTTCCAGCGTCTGCCGGGGCTGGTCGCCGACGGCCGGGACATGGGCACGGTGATCTTCCCGGACGCCCCTTTGAAGGTCTATTTGACGGCCAGCGCCGCCTGCCGCGCCGAGCGCCGTTATAAACAGTTGATTTCAAAGGGTTTTTCGGCTAGTATCGCAGACCTCCGCGCAGATCTGGAAGCGCGCGACGCCCGGGACAGCACCCGCAGCGTTGCACCTCTCAAGCCCGCGCAGGACGCTTTGGTCCTGGACAACTCCGATTTGACGATTGAACAAGCCGTTGAAAAGGTGCTGGCCTGGTGGCAAGAGCGTCAACCTTTCGCAGGGTCTGCGCAGGGTTGAAACGTGTGGAGCCTTTTTTAGAACGGGCTCCACAGGCAATGCTGAAAGGCCTTGCCACAGGCCCACGCAACTCCTCTCGCGCGCCAGCGCACAGGTTGTGTGGATCGATAACCTAACCCGCGGTTCTACCGCAAAAAACCACCGCAAGCAGCTATAAAAACAGTAGCAATGGTGCTACTGGAATCCTGTTTGTGGCAAGGAAACACATGTCCGAATCTTTTGCCGCCCTTTTTGAAGAATCTTTGCAGCGCACGGAAATGCGCCCAGGCGAAGTCATCACCGCTGAAGTCGTGCGCGTTGAGCACAACTTCGTGGTCGTGAACGCTGGCCTCAAGTCCGAAGCCTACGTGCCGCTGGAAGAGTTCAAGAACGACAAGGGCGAAGTCGAAGTCCAAGTGGGTGACTTCGTGTCGGTGGCCATTGGCTCCATCGAAAACGGCTACGGCGACACCATCCTGTCGCGCGACACCGCCAAGCGTCTTGCTTCGTGGATGAGCCTGGAAAAGGCCCTCGAATCCGGCGAATTCGTCACTGGCACGACCAGCGGCAAGGTCAAGGGCGGTCTGACCGTTCTGGTCAACGGCATCCGCGCATTCCTGCCCGGTTCGCTGATCGATACCCGTCCGATCAAGGATCTGACGCCGTACGAAAACAAGACCATGGAATTCAAGGTCATCAAGCTGGACCGCAAGCGCAACAACGTGGTGCTGAGCCGCCGCGCTGTGGTGGAAGCCTCCATGGGCGAAGAGCGCGCCAAGCTGATGGAAACCCTGAAGGAAGGCTCCATCGTTCAAGGCGTGGTCAAGAACATCACCGAATACGGTGCGTTCGTGGACCTGGGCGGCATCGACGGCCTGCTGCACATCACCGACATGGCATGGCGCCGTGTGCGTCACCCCTCCGAAGTGGTGACGGCTGGCCAGGAAATCACGGCCAAGATCCTGAAGTTCGACACCGAAAAGAACCGCGTGTCCCTGGGTCTGAAGCAAATGGGCGACGACCCATGGATGGGCGTGAACCGCCGCTACCCCCAAGGCACCCGCCTGTTCGGCAAGATCACGAACATTGCCGACTACGGCGCGTTCGTCGAACTCGAACCCGGCATCGAAGGCCTGGTGCACGTGTCTGAAATGGACTGGACCAACAAGAACATCGCTCCCGCCAAGCTGGTTTCGCTGGGCGACGAAGTCGAAGTCATGGTTCTGGAAATCGACGAAGACAAGCGCCGTATCAGCCTGGGCATGAAGCAGTGCAAGGCCAACCCATGGCAAGAATTCGCACAGGACACGAAGCGCGGCGACCGCGTCAAGGGTCCTATCAAGTCGATCACCGACTTCGGCGTGTTCGTGGGCCTGGCTGCCGGCATCGACGGTCTGGTTCACCTGTCTGACCTGTCGTGGAACGAAGCTGGCGAAGCCGCAGTTCGTAACTACAAGAAGGGCCAGGAAGTGGAAGCCATCGTGCTGGCCGTGGACGTGGACCGCGAACGCATCTCGCTGGGCATCAAGCAGCTCGACGGCGACCCATTCACGACCTTCGTGACGGTGAACGACAAGGGCCAGACGGTGACCGGCAAGGTCAAGACCGTGGACGCCCGTGGCGCTGAAATCGACCTCGGCGAAGACATCGTGGGTTACCTGCGCGCTTCGGAAATCTCCCGCGACCGCGTGGAAGATGCCCGCAACGTGCTCAAGGAAGGCGACGAAGTCACGGCCGTGGTGGTCAACGTGGATCGCAAGACCCGCAACATCCAGCTGTCGATCAAGCAAAAGGACATGGCTGACGAACAAGGCGCCATGGCCAACCTGAGCCAGCAATCGAGCCGCGAAAGCGCCGGCACGACCAGCCTGGGCGCCCTGCTGCGCGCCAAGCTGGACAACTCGGAAAAGTAAAGCGCTGACCCGTTGAGGAGCCTCAGCGCACATTGCGCGGTAAGCTCCTTGTACGGTCAGACAGCGGGCGCCTCGGCGCCCGCTCTTTTTTCAGCAAAGACCTGCCCACCCGCAGCCTGCCCATGCCCCAAGATTCCATGACCCGCTCAGACCTCGTTGAAGAACTGGCCGCGCGCTTTGGTCAGCTCACCCATCGAGATGCCGAATACGCCGTCAAGACCATCCTGGACGCCGTGGGCGAGGCCCTGGTGCGTGGGCACCGCATCGAGATCCGGGGCTTTGGCAGCTTCTCGGTAAACCACCGCCCACCCCGCATGGGACGTAATCCGCGCAGCGGCGAGGCCGTGGCCATCCCTGAAAAACGGGTGCCCCATTTCAAGCCTGGCAAGGCCCTGCGTGAAGCCGTGGACAAGCGCACCGCCGAGATGGAAGAAAACTCGGGTGCCGCCAGCAGCACAACCATTCAAAAATAATAGCTGCTCGCGCTTTACAGATAAGCGCTAGAGGCCTATTTGACTTGAATTCTTATCCTGCAAGGGCCATACGGCCCAGCAGGCACAAGCTCTTAGAATCGCCCCACCACTGGGGAGACCGATGAAATNCCTCCTGTGGCTGCTCAAGGCAGCCATTTTTTTTACGCTGTTTGCCTTCGCGCTGAACAACCAGCAGGACGCCACCGTGCACTTCTTCTTTGGCACGCAATGGCGCGCGCCGTTGGTGCTGGTGGTGTTGACCGCATTTTCAGCGGGCCTGGCCGTGGGAGTGCTGGGCATGGTGCCGCGCTGGTGGAGGCACCGCACCGCAGCGCGACGCGCCCATGCAGCGGTGGCAGCGCCTACGCCCGTGGCATCCTCCGCAGCAGCGGGCTCCATGCCCCCCGCCCCGCCACCACCGCCCGACCTGCCTTCAGCCCATGGAATTTGACCTGACCTGGATCCTGCTGGGTCTGCCCGTGGCCTTTGTGCTGGGTTGGCTGGCTTCGCGTTTTGACCTGCGCCAACTGCGTGCAGAAAACCGCCGCGCGCCCAAGGCCTACTTCAAGGGCCTGAACTTCCTGCTCAACGAGCAGCAGGACCAGGCCATCGACGCCTTCATCGAGGCCGTGCAGAACGACCCCGACACCTCCGAACTGCACTTTGCGCTGGGCAACCTGTTCCGCCGCCGGGGCGAATACGACCGCGCCGTGCGCGTGCACGAGCACCTGCTCTCGCGCGGCGACCTCTCCCGCACCGACCGCGAACGTGCCCAGCACGCGCTGGCGCTCGACTTCCTCAAGGCCGGCCTGCTCGACCGCGCGGAAGAAGCCTTGCACCGCCTGGAAGGCACCCCCTTCGAGGCCCAGGCCCGCCTGGCGCTGCTGGCCATTTATGAACGCTCACGCGACTGGCCCCACGCAGCCACCATCGCCCGAAAGATGCACGACGCGGACCAGGGCGACTTCAGCACCCGCCAGGCCCACTACCTGTGCGAGCAGGCGCAGGCGCTGAGTGCCCAGGGCGACCTGCCCGGTGCCCAGGCCTTGCTGGAACAGGCCGTGGCCGCCGCCCCTGAAGNTGCACGCGCGCGCATTGAGCTGGCGCGCCTGCAGCGCCTCATGGGCCAACCGGCGGCAGTGCTGGCCACACTCAAGGCCCTGGGCGAGCGCAACCCTGCCGCACTGCCGCTGGCCGCCCCACTGATGGTCGAAGCCGCCACGGCCGCCGGGCGCACCGAAGAGGTCCACGCCCTGCTCCAGGCCCACTATGCGCAGGCCCCTTCGCTGGATGTGCTGGAGAGCATCGTGGCCATGGAAACCACCGACGAGGCCACCCGCCCCTCCGCCCGGCAGCGCTACGTGGAGCACCTGGACAAAGAGCGCTCGCTGGTCGCCGCTGCCAAGTGGCTGGCCACCGAAAAGCTGGAACACGAAGAATTTCACCCCCAGATCCAGCGCGCGCTGGACCACGCGGTCAAGCCCCTGACCCGCTACCGCTGTGCGGCCTGTGGCTTCGAGGCCCGCCAGCATTTCTGGCAATGCCCCGGCTGCCAGACCTGGGACAGCTACCCCGCACGCCGGGTCGAAGAACTCTGACCCGCCATTCCAGCCCTCCACGCCAAGGACACCCGCCACCATGCTGAAGACACTGCTGACCCTGATCGCCACCTTGCTGCTGGCCACCACCGCCGCCTTCGCCGCCGTGGACGTGAACACCGCCACCGAGGCCGAACTGGACGGCATCAAGGGCATCGGGCCCGGCCTGTCGGGCCGCATCCTCCAGGAGCGCCAGAGTGCTCCCTTCAAGGACTGGGCCGACTTCATCGGCCGTGTGGGTGGCGTGGGCAACAAGAGTGCCGTCAACTTCTCCAAAGAGGGCCTGACCGTCAACGGCAAGAAGTACAGCGCAGCAGCCGCCGCCAAGGCGGAAGCCAAGAGCAAACAGAAAGAGAAAGAAAAAACCGCCAGCCACCAGGGCACCGAACGCAAGGCCCGCAGCAGCGCAGACAAGGACACAGCAGCCCCGGCTGCAGTGCCCGCAACCCCGGCCCCTGCGGCCAGCGCTAGCAAAAACTAAGCACAATCCACAAGCAGCAAGCCCGCTCCAGCGGGCTTGCTTTTTTTGCTCATCACAGGCGCGGCACCAAGGGCTGGGCAGGGTTTTTAGGGGCTACCCCTAAAATCATTTGCGCATGCCCCTGATCNCCCTCATCCTCCTCCCCTTCATCGGCAGCCTGCTGGCGGCAGTGTTGCCCGCCAATGCCCGCAACACCGAGTCCACGCTCGCCGGGCTCATTGCCTTGTTCTGCACGGTGCAGGCGGCGCTCTACTTCCCCGAGATTGCGGATGGCGGCGTGATCCGGCAAGAGCTGGCCTGGCTCCCTGCCCTGGGCCTGAACCTGGTCATCCGCATGGATGGCTTTGCCTGGATGTTCTGCATGCTGGTGCTGGGCGTGGGCAGCCTGGTGGTGCTGTATGCGCGCTACTACATGTCGCCCGCCGACCCGGTGCCGCGCTTCTTTTCGTTTTTTCTGGCCTTCATGGGCGCAATGGCGGGNGTGGTGTTGTCGGGCAACATCGTCCAGATTGCATTCTTCTGGGAGTTGACCAGCCTGTTCTCGTTCTTGCTGATCGGCTACTGGCACCACCGCAAGGATGCGCGGCGCGGTGCACGCATGGCGCTCACGGTGACGGGCACAGGCGGGCTGGCCATGCTGGCGGGCATGCTGGTGCTGGGCCACATCGTGGGCAGCTACGACCTGGACCATGTGCTCGCGGCCGGGCAGCTCATCCAGAACCATCCGCTGTACCTCACGGCCCTGGTGCTGATACTGCTGGGCGCGCTCACCAAAAGCGCACAGTTCCCGTTCCACTTCTGGCTGCCCCACGCCATGGCCGCGCCCACGCCCGTGTCGGCCTACCTGCACTCGGCCACCATGGTGAAGGCCGGTGTGTTCCTGATGGCCCGGCTGTGGCCCGCACTGTCGGGCACGGAAGAGTGGTTCTGGCTGGTGGGCGGTGCGGGCCTGGCCACGCTGCTGGTGGGCGGTTACGCGGCCATGTTTCAGAACGACCTCAAGGGCCTGCTGGCCTACTCGACCATCTCGCACCTGGGCCTCATCNCCCTGCTGCTGGGCCTGAACAGCCCGCTCGCTGCCGTGGCCGCCGTGTTCCACATCATGAACCACGCGACCTTCAAAGCCTCGCTGTTCATGGCTGTGGGCATCGTGGACCATGAAAGCGGCACGCGCGACATCCGGCGCCTGTCGGGCCTGCGCACCATGATGCCCATCACCGCCACCCTGGCCATGGTGGCCAGCGCGGCCATGGCGGGCGTGCCGCTGCTCAACGGCTTTCTGTCCAAGGAAATGTTCTTTGCCGAGACGGTGTACGTGAACACCACACCGATGCTCGAATGGCTGCTGCCCGTCGCCGCCACAGTGGCCGGCATGTTCAGCGTGGCGTACTCGCTGCGCTTCACGGTGGATGTGTTCTTTGGCCCACCCGCCACCGACCTGCCCCGCCCGCCACACGAGCCGCCGCACTGGATGCGCGTTCCGGTCGAACTGCTGGTGCTGGCCTGCCTCGTGGTGGGCACGTTGCCAGCATGGTCTGTGGGGGCCTACCTGGCCGCCGCCGCACGGCCCGTGGTGGGCGGCGAGCTGCCCACGTACAGCCTGGCGGTGTGGCATGGCTTTAATACCCCGTTTGTAATGAGCCTGGTGGCATTGGGCGGTGGCATTGCGTTGTATGCGCTGCTGCGGCGTCAGCGCGCGCGCGGCATGCTGGATGCACCGCCCCTCATGCACCACCTGAGCGGCCAGCGCATGTTCGAGCACCTGCTGGCTGCGCTCACGCTGGCGGGCCGCAACGGCCGCCGCCTGCTGGGCACGAGCCGCCTGCAGTGGCAGATGCTGTGGCTGGCCACAGCGGCCCTGGTGGCGGGCACGCTGCCCCTGTGGGCGCGGGGCCTCCCGATTGGCGACCGGGTGCAGCTGCCGCTGTCGCCCGCCTTCGCCCTTTTATGGCTGCTGGGCGCCGTGTGTGCCGTGGCGGCGGCCTGGCAGGCCAAGTACCACCGGCTGGCCGCCCTCACGCTGCTGGGCGGCTCGGGCCTGTGCGTGTGCCTGACCTTTTTGTGGTTCTCGGCGCCCGACCTTGCGCTCACACAGATCGTGGTGGAGATCGTGACCACCATCCTCATCCTGCTGGGCCTGCGATGGCTACCCCGCCGCGACGAAAGCCTGCGCGTGCCCACCCTGGCCGAAGAGCGCCGGACCCAACTGCGCCGCTACCGGGACCTGGCACTGGCGTTGAGCGCGGGCGCAGGCATGGCGCTGTTGTCGTTCGCGATGATGAGCCGCCCTTTCCCCGACAGCACCTCCACCTTCTTCCTGGAGCGCGCCCTTACCGACGGGGGCGGCACCAACGTGGTCAACGTCATGCTGGTGGATTTCCGGGGCTTTGACACCTTTGGCGAGATCGTGGTGCTGGGCATCGTGGCGCTCACGGTGTACGCGTTGTTGCGGCGCTTCCGCCCCGCGCGCGAAGTGATGGACCTGCCNCCCCAGCAGCGCGCCCTGCCCGCCGATGTGGACACCGACCTGACCAACCCGCGCCAGACCGCCGACACCGCCGTCGGATACCTCATGGTGCCTGCGGTGCTGGTGCGGCTGATGCTGCCGTTTGCCACGCTGGTCGCGGTCTACCTCTTCATGCGCGGCCACAACGAGCCCGGCGGCGGGTTTGTGGCAGGGCTGGTGTTCTCGGTGGCCCTGCTGCTGCAGTACATCGTCTCGGGCACGTCCTGGGTCGAGGCCCACCTGCCGCTGTACCCGCGCCGCTGGATCGGCGTGGGCCTGCTGGCGGCATTAGCCACGGGCCTGGGCGCCTGGGCCTGGGGCTACCCCTTCCTCACCAGCCACACCGCGCACTTTGCGCTGCCGGTGGTGGGCGAGATCCATGTGGCCAGCGCGCTGTTCTTCGACATTGGCGTGTTCACCCTGGTGGTGGGCTCCACCATGCTCATCCTCACCGGCATTGCCCACCAGTCGGTGCGCAGCCACCGCTACAACAATGCGCGCGCCGACGACGAGGCGGCAGAACAGGCCGCTGCCGCCACGGTGCCCACCACCCGGGGAGAAACTGCATGGAACTGATACTGGCCCTGGCCATTGGCGTGCTCACCGGCTCGGGCGTATGGCTGCTGCTGCGGCCCCGCACCTTCCAGGTCATCATGGGCCTGTCGCTGCTGTCGTACGCCGTCAACCTGTTCATCTTCAGCATGGGCCGCCTGGGCCTGGCGATTGACAAGGAGCCCGTGCTGCAGCCCGGGGTGCCGCAAGACCTGGCCCACTATGCCGACCCCATGCCCCAGGCACTCACGCTCACGGCCATCGTCATCGGCTTTGCCATGACCGCCCTCTTCCTCGTAGTGTTGCTGGCATCGCGTGGCATGGCGGGCACCGACCATGTGGACGGCACCAAGGGNAAAGACGTGCAGGAAATGCCATGACGGGAGGCACCAGCATCACCGCATCGATCACCGCGTGGTTGATGCCGCACCTGATCCTCGCGCCCATTGCGCTGCCCCTGCTCACGGCGGGGCTCATGCTGCTGCTGCGCGAAGAGCGCCAGCGCACCAAGGTCACGCTCAACATCACCTCGACCTTTCTGGGCCTGGTGGTGGCCGTGCTGCTGCTGGTGCAGGCCAAGGACCCGAACCTGCCGGGCGGCCTGGGCGTGTACCTGCCCGGCAACTGGCCCGCGCCCTTTGGCATCGTGCTCACCATCGACCGGCTCTCGGCCATGATGCTGGTGCTGTGCAGCACCGTGGCGCTGGCCACCGTGCTGTTCTCTGCGGCGCGCTGGCACCGCGCGGGCGTGCACTTTCACCCGTTGTTCCAGTTCCAGCTCATGGGGCTGGCCGGTGCCTTCCTCACCGCCGACCTGTTCAACCTGTTCGTTTTCTTCGAGATCATGCTGGCCGCCTCCTACGGGCTGCTGCTGCATGGCTCGGGACGCCCACGCGTGTCGGCGGGGTTGCACTACATCGCCATCAACCTCGCGGCCTCGTCGCTGTTCCTGATCGGTGTGTCGATGCTGTATGGCATCACCGGTACGCTCAACATGGCCGACCTGGCGCAGAGCATTGCAGGCATTGCGCCTGCAGACCGAGGCCTGCTGCATGCGGCGGCGGCCATCCTGGCGGTGGCTTTTCTCATCAAGGCCGCTGTGTGGCCGCTCAACTTCTGGCTGGTACCCGCCTACAGCGCGGCCACGGCGCCCGTGGGCGCACTGTTTGCGCTGATGACCAAGGTGGGCGTGTACAGCGTGCTGCGGCTGTGGACGCTGCTCTTTGGCGCCGAGGCCGGTGAATCCGCCCAGTTTGGCAGCCAATGGCTGATTGGCGGGGGCCTGCTCACCATGGCCTTTGGCGCCATCGGCATGCTGGGCTCGCAGCGCCTGGGACACCTGGCAGGCTTCAGCGCCGTCCTGTCGTCGGGCACGCTGCTGGCTGCCGTGGGCTTCGGCCAGAACCTGCTCACAGGCGGGCTGCTGTACTACCTGCTCAGCTCCACGCTGGCGGTGAGCGCCCTCTTCCTGCTGACCGACCTGATCGACCGCTGGCGCAACGACGGCTCCAACCTCGCACCCTACGAGCAGACCGACGACGCGCCGTTCCTGTCGGCCGATCTGGTGCCCACCGAAGGCATGAACCTCGACGACAAGGAGGAGGCGCTCATCGGCGAGGTGATCCCTGCGGCCGCTGCCTTCCTGGGTCTGGCCTTCATCGCCTGCACGCTGGTCATTGCAGGCCTGCCACCCCTGCCAGGGTTTGTGGGCAAGTTCGCCATGGTGCATGCGCTGCTCAACCCGCTGGGGCTGGGCACCTCCAGCGGGTTCCAGCTGGGCGCTGCGGGCTGGACGCTGGTGGCCCTGCTGGTGGCCTCGGGCCTGCTGGCGCTGGTGGCCTTGACCCGTGCAGGCATCCGCCATTTCTGGGCCGCACATGATCGGTCGGCCCCCAAGCTGCTGGTACTGGAAGGCTTGCCGATTGCCCTGCTGCTGGGCGCCTGCGCGGCGCTGGCCTGGCAGGCCGGCGCCGTGATGCGCTATACCCAGGCCACGGCCGACGCATTGCACGCGCCCGCTGGCTACATGCGCGCAGTGATGGCCACTGAGCCCGTGCCCAACCCGCCCAAGCCCGCCACCACACCGAGGGGCAACCTGCCATGAAGCCAGAGCCCCTTCCCACATCCACATCGCCCCGGCCCTTCAAGCGGCTGGTGCCCGCGCCCCTGCTGTCGCTGGCGCTGCTGGGCCTGTGGCTGCTGCTCAACCGCAGCCTGAGTGCCGGGCATTTTGTGCTGGGCAGCGTGCTGGCACTGGCGATTCCGCTGCTCACGGCCGGGCTGCGCCCGCTGCCGGTGCGCGTGCGCAAACCGGGCGCTGTGCTGCGCCTGGCCTTCACGGTGGTGGCTGACACCACCCGCTCTAACCTGGCCGTGGCCCGCCTGCTGCTGGCGCCCGGCCGCAGGCGCCACCCTGCCGGGTTTGTGCACATCCCGTTGGATGTGCGCGACCCCAACGCGCTGGCCGTGCTGGCGATGATCGTCTGCATCACCCCTGGCACGGCCTGGGCCGAGCTGTCGCTGGACCGCAGCGTGCTGCTGCTGCATGTGCTGGAACTGGACGACGCGGCCACCGTGATCGCCGACGTGAAGCGGCGCTACGAGGCCCCCTTGATGGAGATTTTTGAATGACCCCGATACTGGATTGGGCCCTCCCCATCGCCCTGTTCATGCTGGCCCTGGCCATGGGCTGCGCGCTGATCCGCCTGCTCAAGGGCCCCTCCGCACAAGACCGGGTGCTGGCGCTCGACTGCATGTACCTGAGCGGCATGCTGGTGATGCTGGTGCTGGGCCTGCTGTATGGCAGCAAGAACTACTTCGAGGCCGCGCTGCTGCTGGCGCTGTTCAGCTTTGTGGGCAGCATGGCCATGGCCAAGTTTCTGCTGCGTGGCGAGGTGATCGAATGACCGAAGCCGCTACCACTGCCGCCGCCGTGCTGCCGCTCTGGCTTGAAATCATCGTGGCCTTGCTGGTGCTGGCGGGCGCCGGGCTGGCCCTGCTGGGCTCCACCGGCCTGCTGCGCCTGCCCACGTTCTTCGAGCGTGTGCACGCCCCCGCCATCATCGCCACGCTGGGCTGCTGGCTGATCATGCATGGCACGGTGCTGTACTTCTCGGTGGCCGACCGCAGCCTGGCGCTGCATGCGCTGCTGATCGCCGTGTTTGTGGCGATCACGGTGCCGATCATGTCCATCTTCTTGATGCGCGCGGCGCTGTTCCGCGCGCGGCAGATGGGGCTGGATGTGCCTCCCAGCCTGAGCCAGCCCAAGGCATCTGCAGCGCCTGCAGATGCCAAAGACTCCTGATTTGGTAGCTGCTTGCGCTTGATGGACGCGCGCAAGCAGCCATTTTTATCACTATTTTTGGTCTGAGAACCCGAAGCCGCCGCCGCCCGGCGTGTGGATTTCAAACACGTCGCCCGGTTGCATCTCGGCCTGGCCGATATGGTCCAGCAGCTCCACCCGGCCATCGCTGCGCACCACCTTGTTGATGCCCACGGCCCCCGGCTGGCCGCCCGCCATGCCAAACGCGCCATGGTGGCGGCCGTTCGACAGGATGCTGGCCGTCATCGGCTCCAGGAAGCGCACACGGCGCACGCCGCCGTCGCCACCTTTCCACTGCCCGGCACCGCCCGATCCCTTGCGGATCTCATAGCCCTCCAGCCGCACCGGAAAGCGGAACTCCAGCACCTCGGGGTCCGTCAGGCGCGAATTGGTCATGTGGCATTGCACGACGCTGGTGCCTGCAAAGCCACCGGTGAGCTGCCCGTTGGAATCCCACACGCCGCCCGCGCCGCTGCCCCCCGAGATGGTCTCGTAGTACTGGTAGCGCGTGCTGCCAAAGGTGAAGTTGTTCATGGTGCACTGCCCCGCCGCCATCAGGCCCAGTGCGCCATACAGCGCATTGGTGATGCAGGTGGAAGTCTCCACATTGCCCGCCACCACCGAGGCTGGTGGGTTGGGGTTGAGCATGCTGCCGGGCGGAATGATCACGTTGAGCGGCTTGAGGCACCCGGCGTTGAGCGGAATGTCGTCATCCACCAGCGTGCGGAACACATACAGCACCGCCGCCATGCACACCGCCGTGGGCGCGTTGAAGTTGTTCGTCTGCTGCGCGCTGGTGCCGGTGAAATCGATGGTGGCACTGCGGCTTTGTGCATCCACCTTCACGGCCACGCTGATCTGCGCGCCGTTGTCCAGCGGCAGCGTGAACGCGCCGTCCTTCAGGCGCGTGATGACGCGGCGCACGGACTCTTCGGCGTTGTCCTGCACATGGCGCATGTAGGCCAACACGACATCGAGGCCAAACTCGGCCACCATGCGGCGCAGCTCCTGCTGGCCCTTCTCATTCGCTGCAATCTGCGCGCGCAGGTCGGCCATGTTCTGTTGCGGGTTGCGGGATGGATATTCGCCGCTTTCCAGCAGCGCGATCATCTCCGCCTCACGCAGCACGCCGCGCTCGACCAGCTTCACGTTGTTGATCTGGACGCCCTCTTCCTCGATGCGCGTCGAGAACGGTGGCATGGAACCCGGCGTGGTGCCGCCCACGTCGGCATGGTGGCCCCGGCTGCCCACATAGAACGTGGGTGTCGCTTCATCGGCAATGTAGACCGGCGTGATGACCGTGATGTCCGGCAGGTGCGTGCCGCCGTGGTACGGGTCGTTGAGCACGAACACATCGCCGGGCTGCATCTTGCCCGCGTTCTCCCGGATCACGGTCTTGATGCTCTCGCCCATCGAGCCCAGGTGCACGGGCATGTGCGGCGCGTTGGCGATGAGGTTGCCTGCGGTGTCAAACAGCGCACAGCTGAAGTCCAGCCGCTCCTTGATGTTCACCGAGTACGCCGTGTTCTGCAGCTGCAGGCCCATCTGCTCGGCGATGTTCATGAACAGGTTGTTGAACACCTCCAGCAGCACCGGATCCACCGTGGTGCCCACGGCGTGTTGCACGGCACGGGCCACGCGGCGGTTGAGCAGCAGGTGGTCCAGGTCAGTCAGCTCGGCCTCCCAGCCGGGCTCTACGATGGTGGTGGCGTTCTTCTCGGCAATGATGGCCGGGCCGGGAATCACATCGCCGGGGCGCAGATCCTCGCGCACCACCAGCGCGGCGTCGTGCCATGCCGCAACGCCATCGATGCCGCCGGTGTACATGCGCACAGTGCTGCGGCGCGGCACCTCGCGCGCAGGTTGCAGCGTGTGGCGCGGCTCCACGGGCGCATCGCCGGGCACCACGGCCTCGACGGAAACGGCCTCCACCACCAGGCCCTTGCCCTGCATGAGGAACGCAAAACGCTGGCGGTAGGCGTTCTCGAACGCGGCGGTGATTTCGGCCAGCGAGCCAAACGGCACGATGAGCGCCGAGTCGCTGCCCTCGTAGCGCACATGCACGCGGCGGTGCACCACGGCTGTGCCAACACCCACCTGCTGGCGCTCCAGCTCGGTGCGCGCGGTGGTGGCGAGTTGGTCCAGCGTGGCTTCGATGCCTGCGAGCGCTTCGGGCGCAAGCTTGGTTTCCACCGCCTGTTCGCGGATCACATTCTGGTCGGCGAGGCCCATGCCATACGCGCTGAGCACCCCCGCCAACGGGTGCACAAACACGCGCGTCATGCCCAAAGCATCGGCCACCAAACACGCATGCTGGCCGCCCGCGCCGCCAAAGCATTGCAGCGTGTAGCGCGTCACGTCATACCCGCGCGCTACGCTGATCTTCTTGATCGCATTGGCCATTTGCTGCACAGCGATCTGGATAAAGCCGTGGGCCACATCCTCCGCGCTGCGGCCAGTCTGCGTGGCGAGGTCGCCAAACTTCTGCGCCACGGCATCGCCATCGAGTGCCTCATTGGCCGCATGGCCAAACACCTTGGGAAAGTGCGCGGGCTGGATCTTGCCCACCATCACGTTCGCATCCGTCACGGCCAGCGGGCCGCCGCGGCGGTAGCTGGCCGGGCCAGGGTTGGCACCCGCGCTTTCGGGGCCGACGCGGAAACGTGCGCCATCAAAACCGAGGATGGAACCGCCACCGGCCGCCACGGTGTGGATGCTCATCATGGGCGCCCGCATGCGCACGCCCGCCACCTGCGTCTCGAACTCGCGCTCGAACTCGCCCGCGTAGTGGCTCACGTCGGTGCTGGTGCCCCCCATGTCAAAGCCGATGACCTTGTCGTAGCCTGCCAAACCGGCGGTGCGGGCCATGCCGACGATGCCGCCTGCGGGGCCCGACAGGATCGCGTCCTTCCCCTGGAACACCTGCGCATCCGTCAGGCCGCCCGACGACTGCATGAAGAACAGCTTCACGCCTGGCATTTCGCTGGCCACCTGGTCCACATAGCGGCGCAGGATGGGCGACAGGTACGCATCCACCACCGTGGTGTCGCCCCGGCTCACCAGCTTCATCATGGGGCTGGTGGCGTGCGATGCACTCACCTGCGTGAAGCCCGCTTCGCGCGCAATGCGGGCGGCGGCTTCTTCGTGTGCGGTGTAGCGGTAGCCGTGCATGAACACGATGGCCGCGCTGCGCAGGCCTGCGTCGTAGGCCGCCCACAGGCGTTCTTTCAGGTGGGCTTCGTCCAGCGGCTCGATCACCTCGCCCCGCGCACCCACACGCTCCTGCGCCTCGATCACGCGCTCGTACAACAGCTCCGGCAGCACGATGTGGCGGTCGAACAGACGCGGGCGGTTCTGGTACGCAATGCGCAGCGCGTCCTTGAAGCCCTTGGTGGTGATGAGCAGCGTGGGCTCGCCCTTGCGCTCCAAGAGCGCGTTGGTGGCCACGGTGGTGCCCATCTTCACGCATTCCACCAGCTCGGGCGTCACAGGTTCGCCGGGCTTCAAACCGAGCAAGTGGCGGATGCCCGCCACGGCGGCATCCTTGTACTGCTCGGGGTTCTCGGACAGCAGCTTGTGCGTGACGAGCGTACCGTCCGGGCGCTTGCCCACCACGTCGGTGAAGGTGCCGCCCCGGTCGATCCAGAACTGCCAGCGGGACATGGGAGAGGGTTGGTTGGACATATAAATGCTACTCATTTGATAGCTATCAGCGCTTTACAGTCGAGCGCAAGAGCCGTTTTTTATTCAGATTTCCGGGCCATACAGGGCACCGAAGCCACTCAGGCCGCCAGCGTCACAGCGACGCGGCCGAGCGCGCCGCCTGGTCGTACATGCCTGAGAGCACACGCAGCAACCGGGCCAGCTCGCCGATGTCGCGGTTCAGCGCGTCGTCGGCTTTCAGGGCGTCGATCAGGCAGCTCTCGCGGATCTCGCGGTAGCGCTGCACATAGGCGCGGCCCACATCGGTGGCAGCGTAGGTCACTTCCTTGCCGTTCTTTTGCGAGGCCACGACGCCCAGGTTCTGCAGCTTTTTCAGCGCATAGTTCACCAGGTGCGTGTCTTCCACATTCATGATGAAGCAGATGTCGGCCAGGCGTTTGTCGCGCGCGCGGTGCGTGACATGGTGCAGAACCACCACGTCGAGCGGCGTCAGATCCTTGAGCCCCGCCGCCGCCATGCAGTGCACCACCCAGCGGTGGAACGCATTGCCCGCCACGATGAGACCGAACTCGAACTCACTCATCTCGGCACTTTGCGCCGACACCAGATGCGCCGAAGACACGATGGGGCCGGAGTCGGTTTTGGCCTTGGGCTTGGCGTCAGATTTCATGGCGGGTTCGGGCCTGTGGGTTCTGTCATTGGCACGGGATATGCATGGGGCATTGTAGGCAAGTCGATGGTAATTTGTTGGCAATTTGTCAGCGTTTAGGCAAAACACCTATCGCAATCGGGTCGGCTTCCGATACAGTGATTTGTTACATCCAACCTTGTACATCCAACCCTGCGGAGCAATATCCATGAAGCGTCGAATCTTCCCCGTGACCGCACTTGCCCTGACCCTGGCGGCAGGCCTGTCTGCCACCTCGGCATTCGCCCAGACCAAGTGGGATCTGGCAGCCGCCTACCCAGCCACCAACTTCCACACCGAGAACATGGTGCAGCTGGCCGGCGATGTAGACAAGGCCACGGGGGGCAAGCTCAAGATCACGGTGCATGCCAACGCCGCACTGTTCAAGGCCCCCGAAATCAAGCGCGCGGTGCAAGGCGGCCAGGCGCAGATGGGTGAGATCCTGCTGGCCAACTTCCAGAACGAATGGCAACTGTTTGGCGTGGACGGCCTGCCGTTCCTGGCCGATAGCTACGACGCCTCCAAGAAGCTCTACGCCGCGCAAAAGCCTTTTCTTGAAAAGAAGCTGGCCGAGCAAGGCATGGTGCTGCTGTATGCCGTGGCCTGGCCTCCGCAAGGCATCTACACCAAGAAGCCACTGGCCTCGGCCGCCGACCTCAAGGGTATCAAGTGGCGCGCCTACAGCCCTGCCACCGCCCGCATTGCCGAGCTGGTGGGCGCACAGCCCGTGACAGTGCAGGCCGCAGAGTTCTCGCAGGCCCTCGCCACGGGCGTGGTCGAATCGACGATGACCTCGGGCGCCACCGGCGTGGACAGCAAGCTGTACGAGCACCTCAAGTTCTACTACGACACCCAGGCCTGGCTGCCCAAGAACGCCGTGCTGGTGAACAAGAAGGCGTTTGACGCGCTGGACAAGCCCAGCCAGGACGCCCTGCTCAAGGCCGGTGCCGACGCCGAAGCACGTGGTTGGGCTGCCAGCGCCAAGGTCAATACCGACACCATCGCCAAGCTCAAGGCCAATGGCATGGCGGTAGAAGCGCCGCCCGCCGCCCTCAAGGCCGACATGGCCAAGGTCGGCGACACCATGCTCAAGGAATGGCTGGACAAGGCCGGCCCCGAAGGCAAGGCGCTGATTGACGCCTACCGCAAGTAAGCTCGGGCATCCACGCAAATGCGTCGTCTGCTGGACTTTCTGTACGACAGCGCCGCCGCCCTGGCGGCGCTTTTCATGGTCGGCCTGCTGGGCATGGTGCTGCTGTCCATCGCCAGCCGGCAGTTCCACTTCCACGTGCCGGGCACGGATGCCTACGCAGGCTATCTGATGGCGGCTGCGGGTTTTCTGGCGCTGGCCCACACCTTGAAGCGCGGCGAACACATCCGCGTCACGCTGCTGCTCAACTTTTTGAAGGGCGGCGCCAAGAAGGCCTTTGAGATCTGGGCCCTGGCCATTGCCACGCTGCTGGCCGTGCTGTTTGCGGTGTACAGCTGCAGGCTGGCCTGGCAATCGCACGAGTTCCACGACATCTCCACCGGCAGCGATGCCACGCCCCTGTGGATTCCCCAGATCGCCATGGCCGTGGGCACGGTGATTCTGGCCATCGCCTTCATCGACGAGCTGGTGCTGGAGGTGATGAACAAACGCGCCGAAGCCCATCCCGGCGAAGCCTTGCGCAATGAATAAGACAACCAGGTCCACCTACCATGAGTGATCTCGCCATTACCGGCCTGCTGGTCCTGTCGCTGTTCCTGATCCTGGGCAGCGGTGTGTGGATCGGCCTCACCCTCTCGGGCGTCGCCTGGATCGGCATGCAATTGTTCTCGTCGCGCCCAGCGGGCGATGCGATGGCGGTGACGATCTGGGGCAGCGCCTCCAGCTGGACCTTGACCGCCCTGCCCCTGTTCATCTGGATGGGGGAAATCCTGTTTCGAACCCGGCTGTCGCAAGACATGTTCAAGGGGCTGGCCCCCTGGGTGCAGGCGCTGCCGGGCCGCCTGCTGCACACCAACGTGGTGGGCTGCACGATTTTTGCCGCCGTGTCGGGGTCGAGTGCCGCCACCTGCGCCACCATCGGCAAGATGACACTGCCCGAACTGACACGCCGGGGCTACCCTGAGCACATGGTGGTGGGCACCCTGGCCGGGGCCAGCACGCTGGGCCTCTTGATCCCGCCGTCGATCATCATGATCGTCTACGGCGTATCGGCCGAAGTGTCCATCTCGCAGCTGTTCATTGCGGGCGTGCTGCCGGGCATTCTGCTGGCGGCCTTGTTCTCAGGCTACATCATGGTCTGGGCGCTGCGGCACCCCGACCAGATTCCCGCCGCCGACGTGCGCCTGACCTTTGCGCAAAAGCTGGCCGAGTCGCGCAGCCTGATCCCGGTGGTGCTGCTGATTGCAGCGGTGCTGGGCAGCATCTACACCGGCTTTGCCACGGCCACCGAAGCCGCAGCCGTGGGTGTGGTGGGCTCGCTGGTTCTCTCGTCCGTGCAGGGCTCGATGAGCTGGAGCACCTTCAAGGAATCGCTGATGGGCGCCACGCGCCTGTACTGCATGATTGCGCTGATCCTGGCCGGTGCCGCGTTTCTCACGCTATCGATGGGCTATATCGGTCTGCCGCGCCACCTGGCTGAATGGATTGCTTCGCTGGGGCTGAATCAGGGGCAGCTCCTCGTCGCGTTGGCCGTGTTCTTCATCATTCTGGGCTGCTTCCTGGACGGCATCTCCATGGTGGTGCTCACCATGGGCGTGCTCATGCCCACGGTGCAGGCTGCGGGCATCGACCCCATCTGGTTCGGCATCTTCATCGTGCTGGTGGTCGAGATGGCGCAGATCACACCGCCCGTGGGCTTCAACCTGTTCGTGCTGCAAGGAATGACGGGCCGCCAGCTGCCCTGGATCGCCAAGGTGGCCCTGCCCATGTTCCTGCTGATGTGCGCGGCCGTGGCGCTGCTCTACATCTTCCCCGGCATCGTCACCTGGCTGCCGCAGCAGATGGCGGCGCGCTGAGCCGCCAGCATGCGAAACGGGTGTGGTCCAGACCAGGGCCGCTCCGTTTTGCGCTTTGGGAGAAGGCGCGAAGCGACCCAGGGGGACTTCATTTGCTGTGACAATCCCCCCATGCTCAATGTTCTGGCCATCTGCATCGGCGCCTGTGTGGGCGCACTGGCGCGCTGGCGCCTGGGCCTGTGGCTCAGCCCGGGCGGCTTGATTCCCTGGGGAACCCTGGCAGCCAACCTGGTGGGCGGTTATCTCATCGGCGTGTGTGTGGCTGTTTTTCACGCCCTGCCCCAGATCGATCCCGTCTGGCGGCTGGCCTTGGTCACGGGTTTTCTGGGCGCACTCACCACGTTCTCCAGCTTCTCGGCCGAGGTGGTTGAAATGTTGATGGTGCAACGCTACGCCATGGCCCTGGGCACTACAGCACTGCACCTGTTCGGGTCGCTATGCCTGACGGCGCTTGGCATACAAAGTGCTTCATATTTCATAGCAGCTCGCGCATTGTAGACTTGCCCAAGGGCCCATTTTCTCTCCACCTCATCCTCCATTGCATTACGCTGCCCAAGCCGGTGGCCGCAGCATTCGCCCCACCCCTTTTCCCCCTACAGACCGACACGAAGAGTCTCTTATGGACGCCAATACCCAACTCAACGAACGCCGCCTGGCCGATGCCTGGGCGGAACTGCAGAACCACGCAGTCAACGGCAACCCCTTGCACGCAGACGCTTATCGCCTCGCGTTTGCCGACCCGGAATTCCTGTTCCGCCGCGAGACACGCGGCATCCGCTTTCAGCTGGAAATGCTCAAGCCCGACCTGGGCCAGGCCGAGCAAGGCATCGAGAACACCGTGGTGGTCTACGGCAGCGCCCGGTTTGTGGCACCCGACGAGGCCGCAGCCCAGTTGGCCGAGGCCGAGGCCAGTGGCGACGAGGTGCGCCTGCAGCGTGCCCAGCAGGCCGTGCGCAACGCCCGCTACTACGACCTCGCCCGCCAGTTCGCCAAGGTGGTGGCGGAATACAGCGAGCACCAGCGCCCCGCAGACCGCATCTACATCTGCACGGGCGGCGGCCCCGGCATCATGGAGGCCGCCAACCGGGGTGCCCACGAAGCCGGTGCACTGAACGTCGGCCTGAACATCGCCCTGCCCCACGAGCAAAGCGGCAATCGCTTCATCTCGCCCTCGCTCTCCTTCAAGTTCCACTACTTCGCGCTGCGCAAGATGCACTTCATGATGCGCGCCAAGGCATTGGTGGCCTTCCCGGGGGGTTTTGGCACGCTGGACGAACTGTTCGAGGTGCTCACGCTGGTGCAGACCAAGAAGGCCAAGCCCGTGCCCATCGTGCTGTTTGGCACCGACTACTGGAGGCGGCTGATCAACTTCGAAGTGCTGGTGGAAGAAGGCACGATCTCCGCCCAAGACCTCAAGCTCTTTCACTACACCGACGACCCGCAAGAGGCGTGGGAGCTGATCAAGTCGTTCTACCAGCTGTAGGCCTTTCTTTGCCTACTGGCTCCGCACGGCAAGCGGCACTCAGCCCGGCTCCTGCCCCGGCTGTTTTTTCTCGCCCCCGATGCGCCACGCCAGCCGGGCGCCGCCCAGGCCTGCGGCGCCCACCCCCCAGAAAAGGCCGCTCACGCCAATCACCGCCCCGGCCGATCCGAACATCAACGGCATCAGCACGCTGGATGCGTTGATGGCCATGAGGCGCAGACCCAGCGCTTCGCCCTGGCGATCTGAGGGCGTGATCTGGTGCAGCAGGCTCATCACCATGGGCTGCCCCGTGCCCAGCACCAGGCCCAGCAACACCGAGCACAGCCCCATGGCCCAGGCGCTTTGCAGCATGGGGTATACCGCAAACAACACGGCCGTCACCAGCATGGCGCCGGCCATTACGCCCCGCTCGCGCAAGTGCTTGGCCACAAAGGGCATGAGCACGCGGATCACGGTGGCCGCAATCGCAAACGCCCCGAAGATGGTGCCAATGACCGCTGCCGACAAGCCGCGCTCATGCCCCAGCAGCGGCACCGCAAAGGCATGCACATCCCAGCACGACGAGATGAGCCAGTTCACGATGAGCAGGCGGCGAAACGGTGGGTCGTTCAGCAGATCCCAGGCGCGCTGTGGCGGGCCCCCTTTGGCGGAGGCTGCGGCCGCAGCGGGCAGATCCTGCGTGCTGCGCACACACCACCAACTGACCAGGGGCAGCAACGCCAGCAACGCAAAGGCCGCGCGGTAGCCTTCCAGGCTGCCCGGGGTGGTNCCCGCATGGTCGATGGCCAGCCCCGCCGCAAATGGGCCGATGAAGTTGGACACCGCCGGGCCTATCGACAGCCAGCTGAACACCTGCTTGAGTTCGGTGGCGTCATGCACGGCTCGGCCCGCGTGGCGCTGCACGGCAATGGTGGCGCCCCCTGCGCCCGCCCCTGTCATCAAGGCCGCAACGCACAAGACCGCATAGGTCGGAAACACCACCGCCAGCCCTGCGCCCATGCACGCCACAGCCACCGAATAAGCCATCGGGCGCTTGAGGCCGTGGCGGTCTGCAAACCGGCCCGCAGGAAGGGCCAGAAACACCTGGGTGAGCGCGAACAGCGCCACCAGAAACCCCACCGCCGCCACGCTGTAGCCCTCGCGCAGCGCGAGCAGGGGCGCGGCCAGCCGCATGCCAGCCATGCTGCCGTGCACACAGATCTGCGCGGCAATCAGCCGGGCCAGTGCCCAGTTCACAGCGGATCGTCCTCGGGGTCCAGCCCCGGCAACGGCACGGTGGTAGCCGCTGGCGCGGGCAGGTCCTGCACATCCCGCAGGCGCTTCTGGATGGCGCGGGTACGCACGCCCACCTCGTCAAACTTCTTGGCGGCGGCGTCGATGGATTTTTTGGTGGCCTCGACCACGTCGCCAAACTTGGCGAACTCGGTCTTGACCATGCCCAGAAGGCTCCACACTTCTGACGAGCGTTTTTCAATCGCCAGCGTCTTGAAGCCCATCTGCAGGCTGTTGAGCATGGCGGCCAGGTTGGCCGGGCCGGTGATCATCACGCGGCAATCGTTCTGCACGGCCTCGACCAGGCCCGGACGGCGCATGACCTCGGCAAACAGGCCTTCGGTGGGCAGGTACAGCACGGCAAAGTCGGTGGTGTGCGGGGGCGAGACGTACTTCGCGAAGATCTTCTTGGCTTCGAGCTTGATCGAGGTCTCGAACGCATTGCCCGCAGACAAGATGGCCGCCTTGTCGGCCGCGTCCTGCGCATCCATCAGGCGCTGGTATTGCTCCACCGGGTACTTGGAGTCGATGGGCAGCCACACGGGGTGCTCGTCGCTCTTGCCCGGCAGGCGGATCGCAAATTCCACCAACTCATCGCTGCCTGGCACGGTTTTGACGTTGCGCGCGAACTGCTCGGGGGTAAGCACGTTGTCGATGATGGCGCCGAGCTGCATTTCGCCCCAGGTACCGCGTGACTTCACGTTGGTCATCACACGCTTCAAGTCGCCCACACTGCCGGCCAAGGTCTGCATCTCGCCCAGGCCCTTGTGCACTTGTTCCAGCCGGTCGCTCACCAGCTTGAAGGATTCGCCCAGGCGCTGCTCCAGCGTGGCGTGCAGCTTTTCGTCCACCGTGCGGCGCATTTCCTCGAGCTTGGTGGCGTTGTCGGCCTGGATGGCGGCCAGCCGCTCGTTGAGCGCGGTGCGCAGTTGCTCGGCGTTGTGCTGGCTGCCCTGCACCAGCCCGGTGAGCTGCTGCGACACCGCGTCTTGCAGCACCGCAAACTGGTTCTTGATCTGAAAGCTGTTGGCTTCGAGCTGGTCTTTGAGCGCTTGTGACATCACCCCCAGCTGCGACTGGGTGTCGCTCTTGAGCGAATCGAGCGTGAGGCGCGTGGCTGCGTCCAGGGCCGTGAGGCGCTGCTCCAGCCGCGCCTCGAACACGCCAAAGGCGGCCAACAGCTCGGCACGGCCGTTGCGCGATTCGGCCACCGCCTGCGTCAAACGCTCATCGACCGCGTGGCGCAGCCCCTCCAGCGTGGTCTGCGTGGTTTGGGTGAAGCCGCGCAGCTGCTGGCCCATGCCATCCAGCGCGCCATCGTTCTTGGCCACGGCCAGTTGGGTGGCCTGAGCAGTGCGCTCCAGCGCCTGCAGGCGGGCCAGCCATTCGGGCGGCAAATCCACGCGGGGGCGGCGCAGCGCCAGCAGCGCGAGCGCGATGAACACCAGGGCCAGTGCGGCCAGCAGAACGAGGGTATCGGTAGTCAAGGAAGAATTACTATGGTTTCGATAGCTGCCAGCGCTTATCTATCAAGCGCTAGCGGCCAATTTCTCTTAATAAATCCGGCGTTACTGCGCCCGCAGGCCAGGCACGGGCTGGTTCACCGGAGTGAGGGGGGCACGCCCGCCCAAAAAGGCAATCAGGTTGTCCGCCGCCAGGTTGGCCATGGCGCGGCGCGTGGGCACCGTGGCGCTGGCGATGTGAGGCGTGAGCACCACGTTGGGCACGGTAAGCAGGTCGGGGTGCACGCTGGGCTCGCCTTCAAACACATCCAGNCCCGCCGCGGCAATGCGGCCTTCGCGCAGCGCCACGGCCAAAGCCGCGTCGTCCACAATGCCGCCACGCGCAATGTTGATGAGGGTGGCCGTGGGCTTCATCAGCGCCAGTTCGACCGCGCCAATGGTGTGGTGCGAGGCTGCGCTGTACGGCACCACCAGCACCACATGGTCGGCCGTGCGCAGCAAGTCTTCCTTGCCCACGTAGGTGGCCTTGCATTCGGCTTCCAGGTCAGCCGACAGGCGCGAGCGGTTGTGATAAACCACCTTCATGCCAAAGCCATGCGCGCCGCGCTTGGCAATGCCCTGCCCGATGCGACCCATGCCGATGATGCCCAGCGTGCTGCCGTGGATGTCGCTGCCCGCAAACATGTCGTAGCTCCACTTCGTCCACTTGCCAGCGCGCAGGTAATGCTCGCTCTCGGTCATGCGGCGCGCCGTGGCCATCAAGAGCGCAAAGCCGAAGTCGGCCGTGGTCTCGGTCAGCACGTCGGGGGNGTTGGTGCCCAACACGCCCGCCGCCGTCATCGCGTCCACATCAAAGTTGTTGTAGCCCACGGCCATGTTGGCGCAGATTTTGAGACGCGGCGCCGCAGCCAGTAACGCGGCATCCACGCGCTGGCTGCCGGTGGTCAGCACTCCGTCCTTGTCCGCCAAGCGCGCGGCCAACTCGGCTGGGGTCCAGATCACGTCGTCGGGGTTGTCCTCCACGTCGAAGTGCGCGCGCAGGCGGTCCACGATGTCGGGGAAGATCGCTCGCGCGACCAGGATGCGGGGTTTACTCATGAATCTTCAGTCTCCAATGTATCGATACGGCTGCCCTACCTTGCAACTGGCGCGGCCCGCACCAGCGGCCACCGTGCAAGGGCAGCCCCGCCGCACTGGTGGCGTCCCCCTTCCCATCGCGCAGCGATGAGAGAAGGGGGAAGCGGCGCGCCGCTCAGGGGGATGGTCACTACCTAAACCAGATGAAAGTCATCACGATGAAAAGCGGCACCAGGATGCCCCCCGACCACAACATGTATCCAAAGAAGCTGGGCATCTTCACGCCCCGGTCTTCGGCGATGGCCTTGACCATGAGGTTGGGTGCGTTGCCGATGTAGGTGTTGGCCCCCATGAACACGGCCCCTGCCGAGATGGCAGCCAGCGTGGGCGCCAGGGTGGTCATCAGCACCGCAGGGTCGCCGCCCGCAGTGTTGAAAAACACGAGGTAGGTGGGGGCGTTGTCCAGGAAAGAGCTCAGGGCACCCGTGGCCCAGAAATACATGGCCGGGTCGGGCGAACCATCTGCGCGGGTCACGGCCGACACAACGGCGCCAAACGGACCGTTGACGCCCGCCTTGAGCATGGCGATAACCGGGATGATGGTGAGAAAGATGCCCGCAAACAGCTTGGCCACCTCTTGCATCGGCCCCCAGCCGAACTGGTTGTCTTCATGCACCTTCTTGGGCGTGAGCCACAGGGATACAAAGGTGACGATGACCAAACCGACGTCGCGCACGATGCCAGGCAGGCCAACGTCGGTGCCCGCGATGTTGAACACCACCGACGACTTCCAGAAGCCGCTGACCAGCACCAGCGCCACCACCACGCCCAGCAGGGCAAAGTTGACCTTGCCATCAAAGCCGATGGCCCGGCTGTCGGGTGTGGGGTCGGCCGTGACCACTTCTTCGCTGCGGCGGTAGTACCAGGAATCGAGCACAAAGAAGATGGCCAGCAGCGCACCCACGAGGAAAAGCGTTTCCTGGAATATGTGGCTCACCGTCCAGAAGAAGTCCACGCCCTTCAAGAAGCCCAGGAACAGCGGCGGATCGCCCAGCGGCGTGAGCGAGCCCCCGGCGTTGGACACGATGAAGATGAAGAACACCACCACATGCGCCACATGCTTGCGGTTGTCGTTGGCCCGGATCAGGGGGCGGATCAGCAGCATGGACGCCCCGGTCGTGCCCATGAAGCTGGCCAGCACGGCGCCAATGGCCAGGATGGTGGTGTTGAGCCCCGGGCTGCCGTGCAGGTTGCCGCGAATGAATATTCCGCCCGCCACCGTGAACAGCGCAGTCAGCAGGATCACAAACGGGATGTACTCCGCCACCAGCGCATGCACCAGACTCACGCCCGCCATGCCGGGGCCGAATGTGATGGCAAACGGCACCAGAAACGCCAGCCCCCAGGCTGCCGCCACCTTGCCAAAGTGGTGGTGCCAGAAGATCGGCGCCAGGAGCGGCATGAGGGCAATCGACAGCAGAATGCCCGCGAACGGAACGCCCCAGAGGACGGACAGCGTGCTGCCATCGATGTCGGCGGCCATGGCCCAGCCGGGCAGTGCCGCCAAAAGACCGGCCACTGCCAGCCCGCGCGAGAGTTTCATGGGTTGTGTCTCCATCCAGTTATAAAAATCGGGTCGCCTCACGGCGGTTTGACGTACTTCACAGCACATCGCGGCACTTCACGGAACCTCTGGGCGCTTCCGAGCGCCAGCGCGGCTACGCTGTCGCAGGGATATCAAACACCTGCCGCAGGTAGGCGAGGTATTTCTCGTCATCACACATGCCCTTGCCCGGCGTGTCCGACAGCTTGGCCACAGGCTGGTCGTTGCAACGCGTCATCTTGATGACCACCTGCAGCGGCTCGTGCGCTGGCGGGCTGCCCAGGTCATTGGTGAGATTGGTGCCAATTCCAAACGCCAGCTGGCAGCGGCCCCGGAACTGCTGGTACAGCTCGATGGTGCGCGGCACCGTGAGCGCATCGCTGAAGATCAGCGTCTTGGTCAGCGGGTCCACGCGGTTCTTGCGGTAGTGGTCCAAAAGGCGCTCGCCCCAAGCAAACGGGTCGCCACTGTCATGCCGCGCGCCGTCAAACAGCTTGCAAAAGTAAAGGTCAAAGTCGCGCAGGAAGGCGCTCATGCCGTAGACGTCCGACAGCGCAATGCCCAGGTCCCCCCGGTACTCCTTGGCCCACATTTCAAAGCCAAAGACCTGGCTGTCGCGCAGGCGCGGGCCCAGCGCCTGGCAGGCCTGCAAATATTCGTGCGCCATGGTGCCCAGGGGCGTCACGCCCAGCTTCATGGCGTAGAGCACGTTGCTGGTGCCCGCAAACTGGCCCGGGCCTGCCGGTGCGCCGGGGCGGCGGTCGCCCGTGCCCAGGCGGGCCACCAGCACGCGCAGCACTTCTTCGTGCCAGGCGCGGCTAAAACGTCGGCGCGTGCCGTAGTCGGCAATCTTGAGGTCCGACAGGCCGTCACCCTGCAGCAGCGCAATCTTGGCATCCAGGCGGCGGCGGCCTTCCAGGAAGTCGGGCACTTTCTGCGTGTTGCGAAAGTAGACCTCATTGACGATGGCCAGCACCGGGATCTCGAACAGGATGGTGTGCAGCCACGGCCCCCGGATGGAGATTTCGATCTCGCCGTTGTGCTGGGGCGTGACGGTGATGTATTTCTCGTTGAGCTTGAACAGCCCGAGAAAATCCACGAAGTCGCTCTTGATAAACCGCAGGGATCGCAGGTAGGCCAGTTCGGCATCCTGGAACTGCAGGCAACACAGCGATCGGATCTCGTCGCGGATTTCGTTGGCAAACGGTGCCAGTTGCACGCCGGGGTTGCGGCACTTGAATTTGTATTCGACCTGCGCCCCCGGAAACTGGTGCAGCACGACCTGCATCATGGTGAACTTGTACAGGTCGGTGTCGAGCAGGCTGGTGATGATCATGGACAGGGCAAGCCTCAGAAATCGCGAACACGTTCCCCAAGGCCTCAGACCGGGCAACGAAGCCACAAAGTGTAGGCCATCGGGGACCCTGGTACCGCGCAAGGCCAGCGGCGTCAGCCAGGTTTCAGCCGCCGCACAGCGCCTGGCCTGGTTAAGTGCCCTGTGGTGCGCCAGCGCCTATCTGTGTTGCGTTACGCGCTATCAAAACCATACCAGGCAATTTGCACGCGGTCAGCCGGGCACCACCAGAGCCTGCAGCACGGTGCGCAGCGCCTCGGGCACGGGCACCGGCCGGCGGGTTTCGCGGTCCACATACACATGGATGAAATGGCCAGCGGCAGCGGTCAGCGGCTCGCCTTGGGCAAACAGGCCCACCTCATACCTGACGCTGGAGCCGCCCAGCCGTGCCACGCGGATGCCCGCCTCCACCGTTTGCGGAAACGCCAGCGGGGCAAAGTAGTTGCACTGGGTTTCGATCACCAGGCCAATGGTGCCGCCCGCATGGATATCGAGCACGCCTTGGTCGATCAGATGGGCATTGACCGCGGTGTCAAACCAGCTGTAGTACACGACGTTGTTCACATGGCCATACACGTCGTTGTCGGCCCAGCGTGTGGTGATGGAGCGAAAGGCCTGGTAGGCGCTGCGCGGCTGCGGGGACGGGCGGGCGGCCGGTGCGGACGCAGCGGCAGGGGNGGTGCTGGCGGCAAAAGTCATGGCCGCACATTCTGCCAGCGCTGGTGGTACTGCCAGGCCACGCGCCAGGTGTTGAGCTGGGCCAACACCGTGTCGTCTAGGTTGCGGCCGTAACCCCCGGCCATGGCAAAAACCAGGGGGATGCGCCGCTGCCACGCCCAGTCGAACACACGCCGGTCGCGCGCCTCCAGCCCGTCGTGCGTCACCGCCAGCCGCCCCAGGCGGTCACCTTCATGGGGGTCGGCACCTGCCAGATAGAAGATGAGCTGGGGCGCAAACCGCTGCTCCAGGGTATCGAGCGCCTGCTCCAGGGCCTGTAGATAGTCAGGGTCCGTGCAGCCATCGGGCAGCTCGACATCGAGGTCGCTGGGCTCCTTGCGGAACGGAAAGTTGCGAGCCCCGTGCAGCGACAGCGTGAACACGCTGTGGTCTCCCCGGAAGATGTGCGCCGTGCCGTTGCCCTGGTGCACATCCAGGTCGATCACCGCCACCTGAAGCGGCCGAGCAGTGCGCCCGCCGCCTCCCCGCGCCCATTCCACCTGCATCAACCGGGCGGCCACCGCCACGTCGTTGAACACACAAAACCCGCTGCCCTTGTCGGCATAGGCATGGTGCGTGCCCCCCGCAAGGTTGCCCGCCACCCCTTCGTGCAGCGCCACGCGGCTTGCAGCCACGGTAGCGCCCACAGAGCGCCGCGCGCGCTCGGCCATGGCCTCGCTCCAGGGAAACCCAATCTCGCGCTGGGCCAGGGGCGGCAGCGTGCCGTCGGCAATCGCATCAATGTAGTCGGGCGCATGGGCCAACGCCAATTCGCGGTCGGATGCGGGCAAGGCCACCTGGAGCGACACACCCGGCAGGTGTTGGGCAATCCGGTCGCGCAGCAGTCTGTACTTGGCCATGGGAAACCGATGGCCTTCGGGCAAGGGCAGCACAAAATGGTCTGCGTAGTAGGCGTGCATGACGCGATTGTGGCGAAGGGCGGATTTCTGGGTGGCCGTCCCTAATTTGCTGCACCGCAACAAAAAACCCTTGCAATCGCGAACGAAGCCCCTAAAATTCAACCCATGCTGCACTGCAACATGACTTACCGAGTCAGGGCCAGCGCAGATGTCTGTGAACCACCTGGCCTTCAAGGCCCTCATTTTTAGGAGATATGACATGACGCTGACCGCTGAACAAATCCTGGCCTCGCACAAAGCCAACATCGAAACCCTGTTTGGTCTGACCACCAAGGCCTTCGAAGGCGTGGAAAAGCTGGTTGAACTGAACGTGACCGCTTCGCGCGCCGCTTTGTCGGAAGCCGCTACCCACACCCAGGCTGTACTGGGCGTGAAGGACGCACAAGAACTGCTGGCCCTGCAAGCCGGCCTGTTCCAGCCCCTGGCTGAAAAGACCGCCGCCTACAGCCGCCACCTGTATGACATCGCTTCGGGCACCGGCGCCGAATTCGGCAAGGCTTTTGAATCGCAAGCTGCTGATGCTCAGAAGAGCTTCACCAACTTGGTCGACAGCGCCGCCAAGAACGCACCTGCCGGCTCCGAAACCGCTGTGGCCGTGATGAAGAGCGCCGTCTCCGCTGCCAACAACGCTTTTGAATCCGTTCAAAAGGCCGTCAAGCAAGCGTCCGACGTGGCCGAAGCCAACTTCAACGCCGTGGCCAATACCGCTGCCAACGCCGCCAAGACTGCGGCTCCCCGCAAGCGCTAAGTCCAGTACCTGCGGTCTGGAGTGCAACCTCTAGGCCGCATTCAGGGAATACCCTGATAATTCAACCACGCGCTGCGGACACCCTCCACAGTGCACCAGTTGTCTCCTTGGATCCTCTCGAAACCCCCGTTTCAGGGATCCTTTTAAAGCCCGGTTCATGACCGGGCTTTTTTTTGCCTGGACCTTCGCGCAGCGCACTGGAACTGGCTCTGCGCGGCTTCAGCGGCCGGTTCGGCGGGCGACGGGCCCTCGTTGTGGCGGGCCTCGTCGGAAATTCCCGCCCCGTCCTTCCCGACGTGCAGACTCGCCTTTGCGCTGCATCAGACGCTTGCACCAAATTCCGGTCTCTCTTGGGCGTTTATTAAGAATAATTCGTGTTTGCTTTATCATTGGCGGAGTTACAACCCCGAAAGATGCATCCATGTCGAAGACTGTGAAAGCCTTGCTGAGTGCTTGTGCCCTGACCGCCGCTGCAGGCGTTGTCCATGCCCAGGAACAAGTCGTCAACCTCTACTCGGCCCGCCACTACTCCACCGACGAAGCGCTGTACAGCGGCTTCACCAAGGCCACTGGCATCAAGATCAACCGCGTGGATGCCGATGACGCCGGCATCCTGGCGCGCCTGAAGGCCGAGGGCGCTGCCTCGCCAGCGGACGTGATCCTGCTGGTGGACGCCGCACGTCTTTACAAGGGCGAAGTGGACGGTCTCTTCCAGCCCATCCAGTCCAAGGTGCTGAACGACGCCATCCCCGCCAACCTGCGCAGCAAGCCAGCCGCTGACGGCGGCATCGCCTGGTTCGGTCTTTCCACCCGCGCCCGCGTGATCGTCTACAACAAGGTCAAGATGCAAAAGGCGGACGTCGATACGTACGAAGAGCTGGGCGACCCCAAAAACAAGGGCAAGCTGTGCATCCGCTCCGGCTCGCACCCCTACAACCTGAGCCTTTTTGGCGCCGTGACAGAGCACATGGGCGAGCAGAAGGCCGAGGCCTGGCTCAAGGGCCTGGTGGCCAACCTGGCGCGCCCTCCCAAAGGTGGGGACACGGACCAGATCAAGGCAGTGGCTGCTGGCGAATGCGATATCGCCGTGACCAACAGCTACTACCTGGCCCGCATGATGCGTTCTACCAAGCCTGAAGATGTGGCTGTGGTGAACAAGGTGGGCGTGGTGTTCCCCAACCAGGAATCCTGGGGCACCCACCTGAACATCGCGGGCGGCGCTGTGGCCAAGCACTCCAAGAACCAGGCCAACGCGGTCAAGTTTCTGGAATACCTGGCCAGCCCGGAAGCACAGAACTACTTTGCCAATGGCAACAACGAGTGGCCCGCCGCAAAGGGTGTGACCCTGGACAACCCTGCCCTCAAGGCCATGACGGGTGGACAGCCTTTCAAGAGCGAGACCATTCCTATCAGCGCAGTGGGTGCCAACACCACGAAGGTGCAGCAGATGCTGGACCGCGTCGGCTTCCAGTAAGCCCGCCCGGCTCCCGACAAGCCCGGCCTGGCCGGGCTTTTTTTCGCCTGCAGAAAGTCGGCCTCGATGCGCCATAATTGACGTTTACGTTAACGTCACTTACAGGAGACAGCACATGGACATCAAGGGCAAGGTATTCATCGTCACCGGCGGCGCATCGGGCCTGGGTGAAGGTACGGCACGCATGCTGGCGGCCCAGGGCGGCATCGTGGTCATCGCCGACATGCAGGCCGAAAAAGGCGAAGCCGTGGCCCAGGAGATCGGCGGTGCCTTTGTGAAATGTGACGTGAGCAACGAGCCCGATGGCCAGGCGGTAGTGGCCAAGGCGGTTTCGCTGGGCAAGCTCATGGGCCTGGTCAACTGCGCTGGCATTGCCCCCGCAGAGAAAACGGTGGGCAAGAACGGCGCCCATGCCCTCGCGCTGTTCAGCAAGACCATCACGGTCAACCTGATCGGCAGCTTCAATATGATCCGCCTGGCCGCCGAAGCCATGAGCAAGAACGAACCCGAATCCACCGGGGAGCGCGGTGCGCTGATCTCGACGGCCAGCGTCGCGGCGTATGACGGCCAAATTGGCCAGGCAGCCTATGCCGCATCCAAGGGCGGCGTGGTCGGCATGACCCTGCCGATCGCCCGCGACTTGGCGCGCAACGGCATCCGCAATATGACGATTGCCCCCGGCATCTTCGGCACACCGATGCTGTTTGGCATGCCGCAAGAAGTGCAGGACGCGCTGGCCGCTGGTGTGCCCTTCCCTAGCCGCCTGGGCACGCCGCAGGACTATGCCAAGCTGGTGCAGCACATCTTTGAGAACGACATGCTCAATGGCGAAGTGATTCGCCTCGACGGTGCCATCCGCTTGGCACCACGCTGAAACAATGGCCTGTGGCGCTGACAGCGTCACACCTTATTTGCTATTAAATATATAGCATACAAGGCTTTCATACAAAGCACTACGGGCCATTTTCTTCAAACTTCTACCTTTCGCACCTCCTGAGAAGGAGTTTGTCATTGCCAGGAAGTTAGACGGCTGTCATCAGCAGCCTGTTCACGGTTTCGCATGGTCGTAAGCAGGCTCTCAGACCAGGGTGACGCGACGCTCTGTCATCCAGGCATCCAGTTGCGCCGCCGGAACCGGCCGACTGAAGTAATACCCCTGGCCGGTATTGCAACCCAAAGATAGCAAAGCTTCACACTGCGTGGCCGTCTCGACCCCTTCGGCGATGGACTCCAGGTCGAGGCTCTGCGCCAAGCCGATGATGGCGCGCACGATGTGTTGGGCGCTGCCATCCTCGCCAAGATGGCGCACGAAGGACTGGTCAATCTTGAGCTTGTGAACCCGCAGGCGCTGGATGTAGCTGAACGACGAGTAGCCTGTGCCAAAGTCGTCAATGGACAGCTGCACCCCCAGGTCGAACAGCTGCTGGACAATGACGATCACCTTTTCGGGGGCGTCCATGGCAATGCTCTCGGTCAGCTCCAGCTCCAACATCTGAGGCGACACCCCGCTGTCAGCCAGTGCCTGCTGCACCATCTCGACCAAACCGGGATGGCGAAACTGAACCATCGACAGATTGACCGCCACCGTGAACCCGGTATGGCCCGCTTCGCACCACGCGCGTGCCTGTGCCAATGCCGTGCGCAATACCCATTCCCCAATGCCCAGAATCTGCCCACTGCTTTCCGCCACGGGGATGAACTCTGCGGGGCTGATCAAGCCGAGCTCCGGATGGGTCCAGCGCAGCAATGCCTCAACCCCGGTGAGCCTGCGGTCGCGCAAACGGATCTGGGGCTGGTAGTGCAACGCCAACTGGTTTTGCACCACCGCACTGCGCAACGCATTTTCTATCTGCAACACCCGCAATGAATGGGCTTGCATATCGGCAGAGAAAAACCGGTAGGTGTCACGCCCCGTCTCCTTGGCACGGAACATCGCCGCATCAGCACGCTGTGCCAGGGTTTCAAACTCACGGCCATCCTCTGGATACAAAGCAATGCCGATGGACGACGTCACCACCAGCTCATGGTGGCCCAACCTGCAGACCCGGCGCACCTCGGACTGCAGGCTCTCGGCCACATGGGCGGCATGCTGCGCATCCGCCAATGGCAGCACGATGATGAACTCGTCTCCCCCAGGGCGCGACACGGTATCCTCCTCGCGCAGCACCAACTGCAGCCGGTGTGCGATCTCCACCAGCAACTCATCGCCCACCTGGTGGCCCAGGGAGTCATTGACATTCTTGAAATGGTCCAGATCCAGGTACAGCAATGCAAGATGCTGTCCGCTGCGCTGGGTCAGCGCAAGCGCCTGGCTGAACCGCGACGCAAACATCGTACGGTTGGGCAAGCCCGTCAGCGCATCAAAGTTGACCAGCTTGCGGATACGCTCTTCATCGCGCTTGCGTTCGGTCACATCTTCTTGCACGGCCAGGTAGTGCGTGATCCGCCCTTGCTCATCGTGCAGCGGCGAAATGATGGCCGACTCATAGTACTCACGACCGTCCTTGCGGCGGTTGAGAAACTCGCCGCGCCAGGCACGCCCCGATGACAGATGCGCCCAAAGGTCGGCATAAACAGACAGCGGGGTTCCCCCCGCGCTGAGCAGACGCGGGTTGCGCCCGACAACTTCGGCAAGGCTGTATCCGGTGGTGACGGAAAAAGCCGGATTCACATATTCAATGTTGCCGTCGGCTCCAGCGATGAAGATCGAATTGGGAGCCTGCTCTACGGCATGGCGCAGTTTGCGCAAAGTATCGAGCGTCTGCACCCGCTGCGTGATGTCACGGGACAACACCACAAAATGCGCCTCTGACGCCTCATCCATCACTTTGCGGGCCACGGAGAGTTCGAACCAGTGCTTGCCATCTGGCAGATCGAGTGTGTACTGGAAATCACGGGCAACCCCGTGCTCAGCAGCCGCGTCAATGGCACGCTGTGCCACCGCAGCAGCCTGCGGTGGGAATGTCGTGAATGGTGCGCCCCAGAACCTGTTCGGCCGGCAACAGCAGCAACTCGGGCTGGCGCGTATGGATCTCGACATAACGACCACCGCGCGTCACCTCGAACATGAGATCGGGAACCGCGTCCAGCACCGCACGCAAGGCCTTGTCGGACTGCTTCAATGCGCGGTATGGCGCCTCAATAGTGCCCACAAAAATGGCCCGGTACAGATAGTAGTAACCCACCACCTTGTAGACATGGCCCAGCAGGTTGAAAGGGTCCGTGGCGGTAACGTAGAAAGTGAAAAAGAACTCGCTCAAGGCCATGACCCAGACCGCCGCGAACAGGCGAGCCACATCAAACGATGTACGCTCTCTCGCCAGACGCAGCAGGAGCACCAGCGACCCGGCATACAAGGCAATCACGCCATATTCAGCCGCAATCTTGAACGGGGTAAGACCTGTTGATCCGTAGGTTTCGGGATACCAGTGCGGGTACCAGAAAACCAGCACGTGAACCGCTCCAACAACGCCCAGGACCAGCGCCAGCACGGCAAATCGCCCTGGCCCCGCAGATGCCGAATCCCCAGGCGCATGCCAGTGCAGCCCCAGCGCCCACAGCAGGCTTACAGCCACCAGGTAACGCGCAGGCAGCCAGAAATTGATGCCCTTGGCCACCGAATTGGCCGTGACGTAATCGGGCATGCCGGCATACGACAGCATGTGCGAAAAATCCAGCAGGGCCACACCCAAAAACCCGCAGGCGAGGATGAACACGTTCCGCTGAGGATTGATGCTGTGCGCCTTCCAGCCCACCGCAAAGACCAGTGCCGACACCACAATAGAGAGCGTTTCCAGCCCCTGGTGAAGTACCAGGAAATGCCGCACTCGTTCGGGAGTCGCCATCGAGAAATACGCCCAGGCGGCAATCGCCGCCCCGGTCAGCAGCCACAACACCGGCGCCACACTTCTGAAGCTGGCGATATGTTGGGAATGGATCTGCCACCGGGAGGGTGTCATGGGCACCTTGTCTCTTTGATGTGCCCCACCCTCAGTGCGGCCATGTTGTTACACATTCTTGCACAACCCATTTTCAGCCACAAATGGGGGACCGCAGGCACAAAAACAAAAAAACCGCTGCAGCCTTGCGACTGCAGCGGTTGATGACTGGCGGAGTGGACGGGACTCGAACCCGCGACCCCCGGCGTGACAGGCCGGTATTCTAACCAACTGAACTACCACTCCTGGCAGGCAGCTTTTGCTTGCATCTTTTCAACACAAGCCAAGCGCTACAACTTGGCGACCCTACGGGGATTCGAACCCCGGTACTCACCGTGAAAGGGTGATGTCCTAGGCCTCTAGACGATAGGGTCAAAACCTTGGAACTAACCGTTAACAAACTTTGGTGGAGGTAAACGGGATCGAACCGATGACCTCTTGCATGCCATGCAAGCGCTCTCCCAGCTGAGCTATACCCCCACTTAATGACTCGAAACACACCGTGTTTGTTGTCATCATCTGAGCCTTGAATTATAGACAGATTTTTAGCGGTTTCGCAAACGCGCTACAACTTTTTCACGACCGACCAATTCCAGCACGGCATCCACCGAGGGCGTGTGGGCCGTACCCACGGTCAGCACCCGTGCGGGCATGGCCAGCTGGGGCATCTTCAGGCCCTGGCTAGCCAGCACCTGCTTAAACGCAGCACTGATGGAAGCCTTGTCCCATGCGCAGACCGACAACGCATCGGCCAATGCATCCAGCGCGGGTGCAATGGCTTCGGTAACGTGCTGGCTGCGCTCCGCATCCACGGGCGTTACCTCACCGTAGAAAACATGCGCCCAATCGGCGAGCGCCACTGTGGTGTCGCAGCGATCCTTGAACAAGGCACAGATCCGCGCAAGCCGCCCATCTGCCAACGCTTCGGCAGATACCCCCCGCTGCTGCAGCTGAGGCGCCACCAGCGCGGCCAGTGCGTCGTCGGCCATGGCCTTGAGGTGCTGGGCGTTCACCCAACGCAGCTTGGCTTCGTCGAACTGGGCCGCACTGCGACCCAGGTGGTCGAGGTTGAACCATTGCAGGAATTGCTCGCGGCTGAAGATCTCATCGTCGCCGTGGCTCCAGCCCAAGCGCGCCAAGTAGTTCACCATGGCATCTGGCAGATAGCCCTCATCGCGGTACTGCGTGACGGGCTTGGCACCGTTGCGCTTGCTCATCTTCTCGCCTTGCTCGTTGAGCACGGTGGGCAGGTGGGCATACACCGGCGGCTCCTTGCCCAGAGCGCGGAAGATATTGATCTGGCGCGGGGTGTTGTTCACGTGGTCGTCACCCCGGATCACGTGGGTGATGGCCATATCGATATCGTCCACCACCACACAGAAGTTGTAGGTGGGTGTTCCGTCTGGGCGCGCAATCACAAGATCGTCGAGCTCGTCATTGCTGATCTCGATGCGGCCTTTGACCTTGTCGTCCCAAGCCACCACACCGCCTTGCGGGTTCTTGAAACGCAGCACGGGCAATACCCCCTCGGGCACGGGCGGCAGGGTTTTTCCAGCCTCGGGGCGCCAGGTGCCGTCATAGCGGGGCTTTTCCTTGGTGGCCATCTGCTTCTCTCGCAAGGCATCCAGTTCGGCCACGCTCATGTAGCAGGGATACACATGGCCTGCGGCTTGCAGCTCTGCCAACACAGTCTTGTAGCGGTCCATGCGCTGCATTTGGTAGAACGGGCCTTCGTCGTGGTCCAGCCCGAGCCATGCCATGCCTTCGATGATCACGTCTACCGCCGCCTGGCTGGAACGCTCCAGGTCCGTGTCTTCAATGCGCAGGATGAAATCGCCGCCCGTAGCACGGGCAAACGCCCAGGGGTACAGCGCAGAGCGGATGTTGCCCAGGTGGATAAATCCCGTGGGAGACGGGGCAAAACGGGTGCGCACGCGGCCCGCGCCGGAAGCAGTGGTATCAGTCATGTCAATAAGTTCTGGCCCTCGCGGGGCCAGTTTCAAGATTCAATCAATCCAGAGAGCGGGGGCAAAGCTTGCTGCCAGGTCGCCATCCAGGACAAGGCGACCTGCAACGATCCTATGCCTAAACCTCTTGGGCATTCGGCAGCGCCAAGCGGGAGGTGTCTTCCTCTCCCTCCTCCNCCCCCACCCGCCCCTCGTTCAGGCTGGCGATGCCCTCGGCGGTAATGTCTCCGGTCACATAAACACCATCAAAGCAGGACGCATCAAACCCTACGATGGCGCTATTGAGGGCGCCCACCGCCTTTTTCATGCCGTCCACATCCTGATAAATCAGTGCGTCGCAGCCAATCGCCTGGCGAATCTCTTCCACGGTGCGGCCATGGGCCACCAGTTCGCTGCTGGTGGGCATGTCAATACCGTACACGTTGGGGTAACGCACCGGCGGTGCAGCGCTGGCAAGGTACACCTTGCGCGCGCCGGCATCGCGTGCCATCTGCACGATCTCGCGGCTGGTGGTGCCACGCACGATGGAATCGTCCACCAACAACACATTGCGGCCCTTGAACTCGCTGCCGATCACATTGAGCTTCTGGCGCACCGACTTCTTGCGCACACCCTGCCCCGGCATGATGAAGGTCCGGCCCACATAGCGGTTCTTGACAAAGCCTTCGCGGTATGGGATGCCCAGCAGGTGAGCCAATTGCGTGGCACTGGGGCGGCTGGACTCGGGGATCGGGATGATCACGTCGATTTCGTTGGGTGGCACGGTAGACACCACGCGCTTGGCAAGGGCCTCGCCCAGGTTCAGACGCGCCTGGTACACCGAAATGCCGTCGAGCACCGAGTCCGGGCGCGCCAGGTACACGAATTCGAAGATGCAGGGGTTGAGCTGCGGGTTTTCGGCACATTGGCGGGCATGCACCTGTCCGTCGAGCGTGATGAAGATCGCCTCACCGGGGTCGATGTTTCGCTCGAACACATGCGATGTGCCCTCCAGGGCGACCGATTCGCTGCCCACCATCACAGTTCCATCCTGGCTGCGCCCCATGGCCAGCGGGCGAATGCCGTGCGGGTCGCGGAAGGCCAGCAGGCCGTGGCCTGCTATCAGCGCGATCACGGCATAAGAGCCCTTGATGCGTTTGTGTACCGCACGTACCGCAGTGAAGACGTCTTCAGGCTGCAGCGGCACACCCCGGGTGGCGCGCTCCAGCTCGTGCGCGAACACATTCAGCAGAACTTCAGAATCGCTTTCCGTGTTCGTATGGCGGTGGTCCGTCAGGAACAGCTCGGTGCGAAGTTCGCGCGCATTGGTCAGGTTGCCGTTGTGCACCAGCACGATGCCGAACGGTGCATTGACATAGAACGGCTGCGCCTCTTCTTCGCTGTAGGCGTTGCCTGCGGTGGGGTAGCGGACCTGGCCCAGACCCACATTGCCAGGCAACGCGCGCATGTTGCGCGTGCGGAACACATCGCGCACCATGCCCTTGGCTTTGTGCATGAAAAACTTGCGGCCCTGCTGGGTCACGATGCCCGCTGCGTCCTGACCACGGTGCTGCAAGAGCAGCAAGGCGTCATAGATCAGCTGATTGACGGGCGCTGGACTGACGACGCCGACGATTCCACACATAGTTGTATTCCATCCGTTTGCGGGAACAGCCCCGCGGCAACCCAGCGGCAACGGCTTCTGGCCGCAACCGCATCGCTATCAGGAAGGCAGATGCCTTCCAAATTCTTCCGGCAGCGCCGGTTTCAAGCCCCGAAGCACTTCAGCCAGCACCGGGGCCCCTTGGGACTCCTGCCACCACAAGGCTTCGTGCAGGGGCGTGAGGCCCGCCACCACGGCCACCGCCAGCAGCAAAACCACCCCGCGCAACACCCCGAAGGCCGCCCCCAAAGTACGATCTGCAGGCCGCAGGCCGATGGCATCCACCAGCTTTTTTGTCAGCCATGTCAAAAAACCGCAGGCAAACACCGACGCAACAAACACCACCACAAACCCTGCGGCATAGCGCAATGCTTCGGCCGACTCGCCCATAGGCAACAACGCCGCCATGTCCTCGGCAAACCATTGCGCCACAAAAAAAGACACCACCCAGCCCACCAGAGACAGCACCTCGAACACCAGCCCGCGCCAGGCTCCTACGAGCATCGATGCCAGCAGCACCGCCGCAAAAATCCAGTCCAGCGCAGCCATGGATACAAAAACCCCTTGGCGCTGGCCTACAGAGTCAGCACAGAGGCCGACAGATCCAGCGCCTTGATGCGCGCCGCAGCCTTGTCCGCCTCAGCCCGGTTGGTGAAAGGCCCCACACGAACCCGTGTGCGCTTGCCCTCCTTGGTGTCCACCACCTGGGTGTAGGTTTTCATGCCCGCACGCTCCACTTTGGTACGCGCTTCACGGGCTTTGTCTGCGTCTGCGAAAGCACCCACCTGCACAATGAACCGGGCTTCCTCTGCGGTGGCAGCCGCAGTCGCGGGCTCTGCCGACCGGCCTTCCAGCAGCGCACGCGCGCGGGCAGCCTCGTCCGGGCGCTGCACAGGCTTGGGCTCTGGCTTCGGTTCGGGTTTTATTTCCGGTTTGGCTGGCGCTGCAGGGGCGGGTTTGGAAGCCGCGGAACGCGATCCTTGCACCAGTTCCTCGCCATCCGCGAGGCCATTTCCCACAGCGCTGTTGTTGCGCTGGGGCGTGGGGCGCGGTGCGGTGGCCACGTCCTGCGAAGACGGTGTCGAAGGCTTGGCAGCCGATGGCGCCTCAGCAACCGGAGCGGGCACCACCAAGGGCGCCACCTTGTTGCGGTCGGGGATCTCGATGGGAATATCCACCGGAATCGGCCGGGGTTGGGTGTCAAACAGCATGGGGAAACCGATCACCCCAATCAGCACCAGCACTGCGGCGCCGATCAACCGATGGCGAGCACGCCGCCGCATCACCTCGATGCTCTCGGCCTGCGGGGTGCGCGGGCGCTTGGACGGCTTTTCGGCCTGAGCTTGTTCACCCTGACCGGGCCACCGAAACTTGAAAAATGCCATGGAGTAACGACTCGTTCGGACCTCAGAACCTGTCTATTGGCCCAGATGTTTGGCGTGCAGGCGAGGTGTTCCGTTGATCAGAACACCNCCCACCGTGTAAAACGAGCCAAAGACCACGATTCTATCAGCGGGGTCTGCCGCGGCGACCGCCGCCTCCAGGGCCTCCATGGGGTCTGCGTGCAGACTGGAGGTCACATCGCGGCGCCCGCCCGCCACCATCTGCACGGCGTTCCACTTCTGCTGCAGGACGGCAGCAGTCTCGGCGCGTGGGGTCGGCAGGTTGGTGAAATACCAGCGATCCACCAGCGGGCCGACCTTGGCGAGCATGGGCCCCAGGTCCTTGTCGGCCATGGCGCCGAACACCGCATGCGTCGTGGGGAAAAACCCCATGGCATCCAGATTGGCAGTGAGTGCAGCCACTGAATGCGGGTTGTGCGCCACGTCGAGCACCAGCGTAGGCTGGCCTGGCACGATCTGGAACCGCCCCGGCAGCTCCACCAATGCCAGCCCGTTGCGCACCGCCTGGGCCGTGACGGGAATGCGCTCGCGCAGGGCCTCCAGCGCGGCCAGCACGCCCGAGGCATTGATCAGCTGGTTGGCGCCGCGCAGCGACGGATAGGCCAGCCCCGCATAACGGCGGCCCCGCCCTGCCCAGCTCCACTGCTGTTTGTCGCCCGAGAAATTGAAATCCTTGCCGAAGCGCCACAGGTCGGCACCGATTTCCAGCGCATGGTCGATGACACTCTGGGGAGCCATCGGATCGCCCACGATCACCGGGCGGCCCGTGCGCATGATGCCGGCCTTCTCCCGGCCGATGCTCTCGCGGTCTGGTCCCAGGAATTCAGTGTGGTCGATGTCGATGCTAGTGATGATGGCGCAGTCGGCATCAATGACGTTGGTGGCATCCAGGCGCCCGCCGAGCCCTACTTCGAGGATGGCCAAGTCCAGCCGCGCATGGCTCATGAGGCGCAGGATGGCCAGCGTCGTGAATTCGAAATAGGTGAGGGAGATTTCATTGCCATTTTGGACCCTGGCGCCTTCCACAGCTTCGAAATGCGCTATCAAATCAGAAGCATTGACAATTTCACCGTGAACGCGGCAGCGCTCCTCGAAATGCACCAGGTGGGGCGACGTGTACACGCCTGTGCGGTAGCCCGCCTGCTGCGCCACCGCCTCCAGCATGGCGCAGGTAGAGCCTTTTCCATTGGTGCCCGCCACGGTGATCACGGGGCAGTCAAACCGCAGCACCATGCGGCGTGCCACTTCACGGACACGGTCCAGGCCCATTTCGATGTTGCGGGGATGAAGCTGCTCGCAGTGGCGGAGCCAGCCTTCCAGGGTGTGGATTTTGGTATGCATACAGTGCGGGATTGTCGCCCAGCCACAAGTTCGAGGATGATGCGCGGCATGACAACCTCACTCATCACCGTTTACGGTATACCCAACTGCGACACCGTCAAGAAATCCCGCACCTGGTTGACTGAACAGGGCGTGGACTACCAGTTTCACGACTTCAAGAAACAAGGGGTGCCCGCCCACCGCCTGCCCGACTGGATGGCGGCAGCAGGCTGGCAAAAGCTGGTCAATCGGCAGGGGACCACATGGCGAAAGCTGGACGCGCAAACCCAGGCAGCTGTCACCAACGACGATAGCGCCAGCGCCCTGATGCAGGCCCAACCTAGCGTCATCAAACGCCCGGTGGTGGAGTGGCAGCACGGTGGCCAGATGCACATTTCCGTGGGTTTCGCTCCCGACCAATGGCAGATCTGGTTAGGCCGGGCTGCAGGCACCTGAATCGGCACGTGAATCAATCGCCCGGACCGGAGAAATTGCACAAATCTTTACGCAGATTTACGGCGGGCAGGCCCTGAATTGACCGTGCGGGCCTAAACTTTTCTGCAGTCTGGTGCGTTATGTACCGACCCGAAAGGAGTTTCTCCATGAAAAAGATCGTCATTTTTTCCGCCATGGCAGCCATCGCCACCATGGCCAGTGCCCAGGAACAGGGCCGCGTGCTCTCGGCCACCCCCATCGTCCAGCAGGTCGCGACGCCGCAGCAGGTGTGTGGCAACGAGACCGTCTATAGCGGTAACCGCACCACCGGAGCAGGCGCCGTGATGGGCGCGATTGCGGGTGGCGCAGCCGGCAACGCCATTGGCAAAGGCAGTGGCCGCGCCGCCGCCACAGCCATTGGCCTGATCGGTGGCGCCGTGATCGGCAACCAGATCGAAGGTGGCCAGCCGCAGTACCAGAACGTACAGCGCTGCACGACCGAGACGTATTACGAGAATCGCACAGTGGGCTACGACGTGGTGTATGAATATGCAGGGCGCCAGTACACCACCCGCACCCAGAACGATCCAGGCCGCTGGATCCCGCTGAGCGTGCAGCCTGCAGGCCAGACCTATTCCACCCAGCCTGATCCTTACGCCTCACAAGGTGTGTACAGCCAGCCGGGCGTGGTGACCTCGACCTACCCTGCGCAACCGGTGTACCAGCAGCAGCCCACTTATGTGACGCCGCCCGTCACGGTAATCGAGTACGGCTACGACAGCCGTCCTTATTACCCGCACCACCGCAACCCCTACTGGCGCTAAGCCTCGGCATGCCAGTATCACCAAGAGCCCTTCGGGGCTCTTTTTTTGCGCCCAACGGCTGATGGGGATTTTTCAGAGGCCTGCTGCGGCGGCGCTCCCCGCCCTCTGCCCTAAAATCCTGGGTTTCCCTCTACCTTATCCAGCGCACTCATGACCACCGAAAAAATTGACGGCGTGTCCGTCACCACCCAGGCCAATGTGTACTTTGACGGCAAGTGCGTGAGCCACGGCATCACGTTTGCCGACGGCACCAAGAAGTCGGTGGGCGTGGTACTGCCCGCAACGCTGACCTTCAACACCGGCGCGCCCGAGATCATGGAATGCGTGGCCGGATCCTGCGAATACAAACTCGACGGCACCGACGCCTGGGTCAAGTCTTCGGCGGGCGACAAGTTCAGCGTGCCCGGCAACTCGAAGTTCGACATCCGCGTGACCGAGGCCTACCACTACATCTGCCATTTCGGCTGATCGTTCGACTGCGCATTCGGCTGGAATTTGATTGATTTTGGCCTCTAGCGCTTATCTATCAAGCGCAAGCAGCTATCATTTTTGAGAAGCATTTCATGGCAACCATCCTCCAGAACCTCCCCCTCGGCCAGAAGGTCGGCATTGCATTCTCCGGCGGCCTGGACACCAGCGCAGCCCTGCACTGGATGAAGCTCAAGGGCGCCGTACCCTACGCCTACACCGCCAACCTCGGCCAGCCCGACGAGCCCGACTACGAAGCCATTCCGCGCAAGGCCATGGAATACGGCGCAGAGAAGGCTCGCCTGGTGGACTGCCGCACCCAACTGGCGCACGAAGGCATTGCCGCCCTGCAGGCTGGCGCCTTCCATATCAGCACTGGCGGCCTCACCTACTTCAACACTACGCCCCTGGGCCGCGCTGTGACCGGCACCATGCTGGTGGCGGCGATGAAGGAAGACGACGTCAACATCTGGGGCGACGGATCGACCTTCAAGGGCAACGACATCGAGCGCTTTTACCGCTACGGCCTGCTGACCAACCCCTCGCTCAAGATCTACAAGCCCTGGCTGGACCAGCTGTTCATCGACGAACTGGGCGGCCGCGCCGAGATGTCGGCGTTCATGACACAAGCCGGTTTTGGCTACAAGATGAGCGCCGAGAAGGCCTACAGCACCGACAGCAACATGCTGGGCGCGACGCACGAGGCCAAGGACCTGGAGTTCCTTTCCAGCGGCATCCGCATCGTGAACCCCATCATGGGCGTGGCATTCTGGAAGGAAGAAGTCGCCGTCAAGGCCGAGGAAGTGTCGGTCCGCTTTGAAGAAGGCCAGCCCGTCGCCCTGAACGGTGTGGAGTTCAACGACCCGGTGGAGCTGATCCTCGAAGCCAACCGTATCGGCGGCCGCCACGGCCTGGGCATGAGCGACCAGATCGAAAACCGCATCATCGAAGCCAAGAGCCGCGGCATCTACGAAGCCCCGGGCCTGGCGCTGCTGCACATCGCCTACGAGCGCCTGGTGACGGGCATCCACAACGAAGACACCATCGAGCAGTACCGCATGAATGGCCTCAAGCTGGGCCGCCTGCTGTACCAGGGCCGCTGGTTCGACCCCCAGGCCATCATGCTGCGCGAAACCGCCCAGCGCTGGGTGGCCCGCGCCGTGACCGGCACCGTGACGCTGGAACTGCGCCGTGGCAACGACTATTCGCTGCTGAACACCGAATCGCCCAACCTGACCTACGCGCCCGAACGCCTGTCGATGGAGAAGGTGGAAGACGCGCCTTTCAGCCCGCTGGACCGGATTGGCCAGCTGACCATGCGCAACCTGGACATCTCGGACACGCGCGACAAGCTGGGTGTGTATTCGCGCGCTGGCCTGCTGTCGCTGGGTGGCAACGCGGCACTGGCGCAGCTGGAAAACGACCGCAAATAAACCTTGGGCCCAGAATATGGGTCAAAAATGGCTCTAGCGCTTACCCATCAAGCGCTAGCAGCTACATATATATGAGCAAAGCCACCGGAAACGGTGGCTTTTTTTCTTTGCGGGGAAGGTTGGCTGCTGGTCTAAACCACCACCGGCTCGGGCTCCAGCCGGATGCCAAAGCGCTCGTACACGCTGGTCTGGATGGCCTTGGCCAGGGTCATCACCTCGCCGCCCGTCACGCTGTCGGCGCCGTGCCCCCTGTTGACCAGCACCAAGGCCTGCTTTTCGTACNCCCCCGCCTTGCCGATGGACTTGCCCTTCCAGCCGCAGGCATCAATCAGCCAGCCCGCCGCCAGCTTGATGCTGCCGTCGGGCATGGGGTAATGCACGATCTTGGGCTCGCGCGCGATGATGTCGGCGCACTGGTCGGGCGACACCGTGGGGTTCTTGAAGAAGCTGCCTGCGTTGCCCACCACGGCAGGGTCGGGCAGCTTGGCGCGGCGAATGTCGCAGATCCAGTCAAAAATCTGCTGGGCACTGGGGTGCTCCACGCCCGCCTCGGCGCGGCGGCGCTCCAGATCGAGGTAGCCCAGCACGGGCTTCCAGGGCTTGGGCAGCCGAAACCGCACATGGGTGATGACCGCGCGCCCCGCCAGGCCCATGCCGCGCGGCATCCCGCTGCCGTCGGGTGCTTCAGACGGCGCATGCTTGAAGACGGAGTCGCGGTAGCCAAAGCCGCACTGCGCGGCATCCAGGCTGAACGACTGGCCGGTGGCCAAATCGAGGGCGTCGAGCGATTCAAACCGATCCTGCAGCTCCACGCCATAGGCACCGATGTTCTGCACGGGCGAGGCGCCCACCGTGCCCGGGATGAGCGCCAGATTTTCCAGCCCCGGGAACCCGTGCGCCAGCGTCCAGGCCACAGCATCGTGCCAGACCTCACCCGCACCCGCCTCCACGATCCAGGCCTTGGGGGTTTCCTCCACCAAGCGCAGCCCCTTGATCTCCATCTTGAGCACGACAGATTTCACATCGCCGGTCAGGATGATGTTGCTGCCCCCGCCCAGCACAAACTTGGCTGCGGGGGCCAGCTCCATATCGGCCAGAACGGCCTTCAGATCCGACACGGAGCGCACACGCACCAGGGTTTGGGCACGCGCAGCAATGCCAAAGGTGTTCCAGGGCTGCAAAGGGGCGTTTTTCTCGACTACCATTGACCCGATTGTCGCACCCGCCCTTTCGGGCCCCTGCGATCTGTAGCTGTTTTCCCTGAGATTGAGAGCCATCCATGCCATCTTTTGACACCGTCTGTGAAGCCAACCTTGTTGAAGTGAAAAACGCCGTCGAGAACACCGCCAAGGAAATCGCCACCCGTTTCGACTTCAAGGGCACATCGGCCAGCATCGAGATCAAAGACAAGGACATCACGCTGATCGGCGACGCCGACTTTCAGCTCACCCAGATCGAGGATGTACTGCGCAACAAACTCACCAAGCGCAACGTGGACGTGCGTTTTCTGGACATGGGCGATGTGCAGAAGATAGGCGGCGACAAGGTCAAGCAGGTCATCAAGGTGCGCAACGGCATCGAGAGCGAGCTCGCCAAGAAGATCCAGAAGCTCATGAAGGAAAGCAAGCTCAAGGTGCAGGCAGCCATCCAGGAGGACAAGGTGCGCGTGACGGGTGCCAAGCGCGACGACCTGCAGGCGGCCATGGCGCTGATCCGCAAGGATGTAACGGACGTTCCCCTGTCGTTCGACAACTTCCGCGACTGAGATGGCGCACCCCCTGAGTCGCTTCGCGCCTTCCCCCTCCAGGGGGACGACGCCCTCGCTGCGGGGCGGCCCTGGCTTGGCGTCCCTCGCCTGGGCCGCGCCAGTTCCGAGGTACGGGGGAGGAGCACAACGCCATCAACGAATGACGATCCACTCCTTTGCCCTGGCCGCGCTGGTTACTCTGTGCTTGGCTCCGTCCTGGGCTCATGCGCAGGCGGTGGCGCTGGCGGGCATGCTGGGCAGCAAGGCCTTGCTGGTGGTGGATGCCAACCCACCCAAGGCGGTGGGTGCTGGGGATGAGTACCAGGGTGTCAAGGTCATTGCCGTCACCAAAGAAGAAGCCACCATCGAAGTCAATGGCACGCGACGCGTGCTGCGGCTGGGCGAGGCCCCGGTGAGCGTTGGCGCCCGTGGCGGAAGCGGCAAGCGCGTCGTATTGATGGCCGACAGCCGTGGGCATTTCATCAACAGCGGCACCATCAACGGGCGTGTGATGCAGTACATGGTGGACACCGGTGCTTCCACCGTGGCCATCGGGCGGCAGGATGCTGAGCGCATGGGGCTCAACTACCAGAACGGCCAGCCCGTGCGCATGAACACGGCCAATGGTGTGGCGCAAGGGTGGCGCATGAAGCTGGACTCAGTGCGCATCGGCGATGTCGAGGTGTTCGGGGTCGAGGCCATCATCACCCCGCAGCCCATGCCCTACGTGCTGCTGGGCAACAGCTTTCTGACTGAGTTCCAAATGACACGCATCAACGACCAGATGGTGCTGGAAAAGCGCAACTGAGCCTGACCGCTGCACACACCACCATGTCTGCCCACCACTCCACCGGCACCCCACACCACGCCGAAGGCGAGTACGAGGACTTGCTGGGCCTGTGGTCAGACCTGGAATCAGCGCTGTCGGTGCTGCTGTCGCGACCTCTGCAGGTACAGGATTTTGCCGCCAAGGTGCGCCAGTTCGATGGCTGGATGCAGGACCTGGTGGCGCACGACATCGACGCAGCGCTGTACCTGATGTTCCAGCTGGCGTCCACATCCACCGTGGGCTATAGCGCCTCCCATGCGCTGGTGTGCGGCACCTTGTGCCACATCATGGCGCACGAACTGCAGCTGGCACCACGCGAGCGCGACAGCCTGGTGCGCGCGGCCCTCACCATGAACATCGGCATGACGGCCCTGCAGGATGAGCTGGCCGAACAGCGTGAACGCCCGACACCGGTCCAACAAGAGGCCATCAAGAGCCACCCGGAAGAAAGCATGATGCTGCTGGAGCGCCTGTTCATCAACGATGCGCTCTGGCTGGACGTGGTGGGACAACACCATGCCACCGTGGCCGACCGTGTGCCGCTGGCCAACCAGGACCCCGTGGACCGGCTCACACGCGTCCTGGGCACCATCGACCGCTATGCAGCCATGATCAGCCCACGCAAGTCCCGTGCAGGCCGCAGTGCCACCGACTCGGTACGCGCCATCGTCGGGCAGGAGATCGACCAGCGCGATGAGGTGAGCTACACCCTGGTGCGCTCCATCGGCCTTTGCCCGCCAGGGACTTTTGTGAAGCTCGACAACGGCGAGACCGCCATCGTGCTGCGCCGCAGCGAAAAAGCCAATCATCCGCTGGTCGCCAGCCTTCTGGACCGCACCGGCACCCACCACGCGCAGCCCAGCCTGTACCAGACGGCCACCGGAAAACCCCGCATCCAGTCCGCTCTGGCCCGATCGGCCGTAAGCCTGGAGCTCAACCACCGCACCATGGTGCGCCTGGGCCTCTATGCCGCCCAGCACAGCGCCGGGCTCCGGGGGCTGATTTCAGGGCCAGGTTCGCTGTAGAACCTGTCCGTAGAAGAAGCTGAGCAGACGGCACGTGCACCGCAGTCAGCGCGGCGTGCCTTCCCCCTGCGTTTACTTTGGCGACTTGCCTGCACCCTCGGCGTTCGGCTTGGCCTTTTTGCTGCCCAGTCGCGACTCCTTGCCTTCGATCAGGCGCTGGATGTTCTCCTTGTGGCGCCAGGCCAGCAACATGGCCATCACGATGATGGAGCCCGCAATCGTGCCCTCGGCATACCACACCACCCCATCCACCAGCAGGTAATACACCGGCGCAAAGGCGGCAGCCACCAGCGAGGCCAGGGACGAGTAGCGGAAGAAAAACGCGATGATGAGCCAGGTCGCAGCCGTGGCTAGCCCCAGCCAGACGCTGATGCCCAACAGCACGCCCAGCGCAGTGGCAACACCCTTGCCCCCTTCAAATCGGAAGAACACAGGCCACAGGTGGCCCAGAAAAGCCGCCAGCCCCACCATGGCGACCGTGCCGTCGTCCAGCCCATAGGGCTGACCAAACCACATCACCAACGCCACAGGCAGCCAGCCTTTCATGGCGTCCAACAGCAGTGTGACGATGGCTGCCGCCTTGGAGCCCGAGCGCAGCACGTTGGTGGCGCCGGGGTTCTTGCTGCCATAGGTGCGCGGGTCGCTCAGCCCCATCACACGCGTCACGATGACGGCGAACGACAGCGAGCCCAGCAAGTAGGCGGCCACAGCGGCAAGGATGGGATACACGGCGGTCAAAGTAACTCCTCAAAAATCGGGGGACGGCGGACGGTCTGCCGTGGCGGCCTATTCTGCCAGCGCGCAGCGCACCGGTTTAGCACCCAGCAACTGCACGCACACCTGCGGATCGATCTGCACCAGAAAGCCCCGGCGCCCGCCATTAATGGCAATGCGCGGCAGCGCGAGGATGGTTTCTTCGATGTACACCGGCATGGCGCGCCGCGTGCCAAAGGGCGACGTGCCGCCCACCAGGTAGCCGCTGTGGCGGTTGGCGACCTCCGGCGCGCACGGCTCGACCGACTTGGCGCCGATCTGGCGCGCGAGGTTTTTGGTGGAGACCTTGCGATTGCCATGCATCAGCACCAGCAAGGGCTTGGCATCCTGGTCCTGCATGACCAGGGTCTTGACCACCGTGAAGGGGTCGAGGCCTAGCACCTCGGCGCTGTGCATGGCGCCGCCGTGCTCCAGGTATTCGTAGGGGTGCTCAGTGAATGCCACCTTGTTCGCCTTGAGCAACTGGGTGGCTTGGGTCTCGGAGACGTGTTCTTTCTTGGCCATGGTGCAATCTGGGTAGGGAACGAATGGTATCCAGTTGCGCGCCCCCACTGCGAACGGCAGGCAGCCCGAATCAAGGCACCTCGATCACCCGCGCTGCTGTCGTCTTGCGCCGCCCCACCTTGCGCTTGCCGTACTGCTCAATGGCAGCCACCAGCGCCTGCGTGAACTGCTGCACCAGCGCCGACGGTGCCCGCCCTTCCACGGCCAGCACCTGCAAGCGTCGCTGCTGCAGTTGCACCTCGTCAAACGGCCGGGCCGCCAGCAGGCCCGCCTCCACCCAGCGCGCCGCCGTGAGGTAGCTGGCCAGCACCACGTCCTGCCCGCTCAGCAGCGGCAGCAGCGCCGATGAAAAATTGCTCTCCACCGCCGGCACATACCGCAGGCCCTGCACTGCACAGCTCAGGTCAAACAGCTGCCGCCCGGTCGTGTTGCCCGCACCCAGCAGCAGCGGATAGCGCACTACATCGGCCACGCTCACGCTGCGCTGGCGGGCCAGCGGGTGCTGTGCGGGCATGATGGCGTAGATCGGGGCAATGGCCGAATGCAGCACCTGCAAACCTTTCTCGGGCGCCACGCTGTACTTCAGCGCCAGATCAACGTCTCCGCGCTGCACCAGGGCCGACACTTCCTGCGGCACGTCCACCAGCAACTGCAGCTGCACCTGTGGGTGCGTCTGCCGGAACACCGACATCACCAGCGGCATGAAGCTCGCGGCAAAGCCTTCGGTGCAGGCCACCCGCACACGCAAAGCCTGCTGGGCCGACAGCCCTTGCAGTTGCTCGACCAATTCTGTGGCCTGCGCATCGTGTGCCGTGGCATGAGCCAGCAGCCGGGTGCCCGCTTCAGTCAGCGCCATGCCACGTGCCTGGCGTTCGAACAGCGTCACGCCCAGGCTATCTTCCAGCTTGCCCAACTGGCGGCTCACCGCCGATGCCGCCACGTACAGGCGCTGCGCCGCCTGATTGACAGAGCCGGTGCGCGCCACCTCCAGAAAGTAACGCAAGGGCAGGCTGAGCAGTGAAATGGGCATCGTGTACCTACTAACCAAAAGGCAACGCTCAGTTGCCAAATCTCTATCCAGAGCAATGGTAAACCGGCTCCCATCTTGCATGGTTTAAGGCTCCAATTCACCCATGGCTGTGGGTTTCAGCGCTATCGCCTTTGCAGCAGTGCTACCACCACCCCTCGCATCAACCTCTGGAGCCTGCATGAAAAGCCTTGTCCGAGTCTCTTTGCTGTCCGCCGTCCTGGCCACCTTCGCCAGCGCCAGCACCTTGTCCCTTGCCCAGATGGCTGCGCCCTCGGAGGCGTGGCCCCAGCGCACTGTGCGCCTGGTCGCGCCCTTCCCACCCGGTGGCGGCACCGACGCCGTAGCCCGCGCGCTGGGCCAAAAGCTGTCCACACGCCTGGGCAAGCCCGTGGTCATCGACAACAAGCCCGGCGCCTCCACCATCATTGGCACCGACAGCGTGGTCAAGGCCGAGCCCGACGGCTATACCTTGCTGGTGTCGGGCTCCACCAGCTACACCGTGAACGCTGCGCTGCGGCCCAAGCTGCCGTACGACCCGCTCAAGGACTTGGCACCTGTGGCCATCGTTGCCCGCGCACCGCTGGTGATCGTGGTCAGCGCTAGCTCACCCCACAAGGACCTCGCCACCCTGCTGGCCGCCGCAAAGGCAGCGCCCAAAACTATCAACTACGCCACTTTCGGCTCCGGTTCGGCCCCCCACCTGGTCGGCGCACTGTTGGAGCAGGCCGCTGGCGTGCGCCTGCAGGACGTGCCCTACCGGGGCAGCGCACAGGCCATGATGGGGTTGATCGGCGGTGAGATCCAGATGGCCATCGACACCGTGGCCAGTGCCGCACCGCATGTGCGCTCAGGCAAGCTGCGCGCACTGGCCATTGCAGGCAACGAGCGCGCCCGCGCCCTGCCCTCCGTTTCTACTGTGCGGGAACTGAAGCTGCCAGACGCAGCCTTTGACGGCTGGTACGCCGTGGCAGCCCCGGCGCGCACGCCCGCGCCCATCGTGGACAAACTGGTGAAAGAAGTCGAGGCCGCCATGCGCGATGTCCAGCTGCAAGACCAGATCCGCGCCCAAGGCATGGAGCCCGTTTTTGTGGGCCCCAAGGCCATGCACGCCGCCATGGAAGACGAGATCGGGCGCTACCGCGCGCTTGCCCACCGCGCACAGATCGTGGTGGAGTGACCCCAGCAAGGAGAAAACAATGAACCGAGAGCAACTGATCAACAGCGTCCACCACTACTTCGATGACGGCCGCTTTGCCGATGACCTGCGCCGACGCGTGGCCTGGCGCACCGAAAGCGACACCGGGCAAGTCCCCCCCACGCTGCGCACCTACCTGACCGACGAAATCGTGCCTTGGCTGGAGCCGCTGGGCTTTGACTGCCAGGTGCTCGACAACCCAGATTCCAAGGGTGGCCCGCTGTTGCTGGCCCGCAGGGTAGAAGACCCCGCCTTGCCCACCGTGATGACCTATGGCCACGGCGACGTGGTCAACGGCCAGGACAGCCAATGGCGCGAAGGTCTTTCGCCCTGGGAGCTGACCATTGAAGGTGACCGCTGGTATGGCCGTGGCACCGCCGACAACAAGGGCCAACACACCGTCAGCCTTGCCGCGCTGGCGCACACGCTGGAGGCACGCCAAGGCCGTCTGGGCTACAACGTGACACTGCTCATGGAGATGGGCGAAGAAGCCGGTTCACCCGGCCTGGCCGCATTCTGCGAACAGCACAGGGATGCGCTGAAAGCCGACCTCTTCGTGGCCAGCGACGGCCCCCGGGTGAACGCGGCGCGCCCCACGCTCTTTCTGGGTTCGCGCGGTGCCATCAACTTTTCGCTCGCGGTGCGCAGCCGCGACAAGGCCTACCACTCGGGCAACTGGGGCGGCGTGTTGGCCAACCCGGCCACCGTGCTCACGCACGCGCTGGCCACGTTGGTGGACGCCCAGGGCCGCATTCTGGTCGAGGGCTTGCTACCGCCTGCCGTGCCCGACAAGCTGCGCACCGCACTGAAAGACGTGGTGATCGGCGCAGGTGCCGATGACCCTGCGCTCACGCCCGGATGGGGCGAACCCGGCCTCACGCCCGCCGAACAACTGGTGGGCTGGAACACTCTGGAAGTGCTGGCTCTGGGTGCGGGCAACGCCCAGCGCCCGATCAATGCCATCCCTTCCCAAGCGGTGGCCCATTGCCAGCTGCGCTTTGTAGTGGGCACCGACTGGAAGAACGTGCAAGCCACGCTGCGCGCGCATTTGGACGCGCATGGTTTCAGCCAGGTGGAAATCACCATGGGCATGGTGTGCGGCGCCACCCGGCTCGACCTGCACAACCCCTGGGTGGACTGGACGCTGGCGTCGCTGCAAGCCAGCGCGGGGCAGCCTGCCACCTTGCTGCCCAACCTGGCGGGCTCTCTGCCCAACGATATCTTTGCGGACCAGCTGGGCCTGCCCACCCTTTGGGTGCCCCACTCGTACCCGGCGTGCGCGCAACATGCGCCCAACGAGCACCTGCTGGCACCTGTGGCCCGCGAAGGGCTGGCCGTCATGGCAGGGCTGTTTTGGGACCTGGGTGAGGCGCCGGGCACACCCTGGAAGGAAGGACGTATCACCACCGCTGCGTAGACACCAGACGTACTGACCGACGTAGAAAAAAGGGGCGATTCAGCCCCTTTTTGCTATCTGTGCACGGTGATCACAATGCCGGGTCGCGCAGCTCCCAGCGGATGGCGTCGATCTCCTTCAACACCTCTGGCGACAGCGTGGTTCCCCAGGCATTCAGGTCTTCATCCAACTGCGCCACCGACGTCACGCCGATGATGGTGCTGGCCACCTGCCACTTGGTGTAGCAGAACGCCAGCGCCATTTGCGTAGGCGTCATGCCATTGGCACGGGCCAGGGCGTTGTAGCGGCGCGATGCCGTGAGCGCCTCGGGGCGGCCCCAGCGCTGCTTGCGCACGGATTCATACGTGGCAATGCGTGCGCCCTGGGGTGCCGATGGGCCGGTGATGCCGCTCTCGTCGTACTTGCCCGTCAGCAGGCCAAAACCCAGCGGTGAGTAGGCGAGCAGCGACACGTACAGCCGGTGGCAGGTTTCGTCCAGGCCGTTTTCCCACGTGCGGTTGATCAGGCAATACGGGTTTTGCACCGTAGCCACGCGCGGCAGGCCGTGCTGCTCGGCCAGGCGCACGAATTCGTGCACACCATAGGGCGTCTCGTTCGACAGGCCGATGTACCGCACCTTGCCCGCCTTCACCAACCCCGACAAAGCTTCGAGCTGCTCGCGAATGGGGGTGGTGGAGGTTTCCTTGGAAGGGTCGTAGTACAGGTTGCCAAAGGCGGGCACGTGGCGCTCGGGCCAGTGGATCTGGTAGAGGTCGATCACATCGGTCTGCAGGCGGCGCAGGCTGCCCTCGCACGAAGCAACGATATCGGCCGCAGCCATGCCCTTGCCATCGCGCACCCAGGGCATGCCGCGCGAAGGGCCCGCCACCTTGGTGGCCACCACCAGTTTCTGGCGCGCACCGGGGTTCTTGGCGAACCAGTTGCCGATGATGGTTTCGGTAGCGCCAAAGGTCTCAGCCTTGGCTGGCACCGAATACATCTCGGCCGTGTCGATGAAGTTCACCCCCCTTGCCAGCGAGCGGCTGAGGATGTCGTGGGAATCAGATTCGTTGACCTGTTCACCAAAGGTCATGGTGCCCAGGCAGATGGGGGTGACGTGCAGGTCGCTCTGACCGAGTTGGATATTGTTCATGCGGACTCCGTTGGCAAGCCGCGCAGTTTACGGGTTGCCAGCAAAGTCTGCAGGCCTGGGCTTGCACACCCGCCTCACAGGGTTTGCTGCACGCGCCATGCGGCAAACCCTGCGGTGTTTTTCTACCGTTCCATCAGCCCGTTCGAAGGCAGCGTTTCATCCAGCAGTTTGCGCGCTGTCTCCACCCCTGCCACGGGCAGGCCGTTGGGATCGAGCAACCCCACCTGCACAAGCACACTGGCCTGGTCCCAGTAGATATGCTCGTGGTAGAGCTTGTCGCCGCGAAACTTGACCACCGCCAGCAGCGGTATTTCTACACGCCGCCCCGTGGGCGCGACGCCGGGCAGCATCCAGGGGATCTCGGTGGTATGGGTGAAGCAAAACAGCATTTCATCCACCACCTGCGTGGCGCCCACCGTGCGCGAGATGGGGGTCAGGCTGGTATCAGGTGGGTTGCTGTTGACAAAGTGACGGGTGTAGAAGTCGTGCAGATGCCGGTAGCCCACACCGCCCGTCATGGTGGGGATGTGGTTCACATAGGGCTCCGCCACCATGGTGGACATGGTGGCGTCCACATTGCGCGTGGCGAACTCATATTCGCAGTGTTTGTCCCACAGGGCCGAGAGGTCGTAGTGTGGCCCCAATTGCGCGTCGCAAGGCAGCCACGCTGCGCTGGTGTGCCATCAGGGCCGACGGCTTGTGGAAGTGGTCGCCACCCACGCGTGCAAACGCATGGTCGGTGCCGGGGTAGATGTACAGCTCCACGTTCTCGCGGCCCGAAAGGGTCTGCACGATGGCCTCGCGCGCGGGCGGCGGGCAAAAACCGTCAAGCTCAGCGATATGCAGCACCAGGCGGCACTGGATATCAGCGGCTTCAGCCAGCGCAGCTTCTATGCCGACGCCGTAGTAGCCCACCGCCACGTCGGCATCGGTACGGCAGGCCGCCAGGTAGGCCAGCTTGCCGCCCAGGCAGAAGCCCAGCACACCCACCTTGCCGCCCTGCGTGCGGACCTCGGGGCGCGCACGCAGCGCCGAGATGGCTGTCTGCAGGTCCTGCAGGCCCTTGGCTTCGTCAAAGCCCTGGTAGAGCGCAAATGCGCGCGGCATATCCTTCGCTGCATCGAGTTCCACCGCCGGCTCCTGGCGCCAGAAAAGATCGGGTACCAGCACCACATACCCTTCCTCTGCGTAGTAGTCGGCGACGTCACGCATGGTGCCGTTCACTCCAAAAATTTCCTGTGCAAGCACCAGCCCTGGTCCGCCGCCACTGGCGGGTGTGGCGAGGTAAGCGCGAAAGCTGCCGCTGCCGTCTGCGGCTTCGAGGGTGATCCATTGTCCTGGCATGTTCGGGATCCTTGTAGAGGGNATTAGTGGTTTCAAGAAGGTTCAGGAAGCCGCAGCCCCGGAGGTGGCTTGGGGCGCTGCAACAGCCACAGTGGCATTCGCATGACGCGCCAGCAGTTGCCGGGTGACCACCGCATAGTCCGACGGATCCACAGGCCCCAGCCACTGCTTGAAGCGGGTGAGCACACCAAGCGGCAGCCCCATGTCCTGCAGCAGTTCGTCAATGTTGTGCACAGAGAACGGGATGATGTTGGTGCCTTTGGAATGCTTGCCGTCGGTGCGCTCCTCCATCCAGGCCAGGCGCCGGTCGATCTGCGCGTTCATCTGGTCCGGCCGCGGCAGCTGCAGCCCACCGCGCAGGTGGTTGGCCAGCCACAACGCACCGATCTCGCAGTTGAGCTGGCTGAAGAACGAGGAGTTGTAGCCGTTGAACGCCAGGCGCGGCATGCCCACAGGCAGGATGGACCGGTACAGCCGGAAGTTGCCGCGCGCATCGGTCACACGCTGCAGCACACTGATGTCGAAGAACGGCACCTGCTGGTGCCAGCCCGTGCCGCAGACCACGATGTCGGCAGGCACCGTTTCACCGTTGCTCAGCACAGCCTGCCCGGGCTTCAGGGCCTGGATGCTCACGCCTTTGCGCACGCCCAATTCGCCAGCGGCCACCTTCTCGTAGAAGCCGTCGGTCACCAGGCTCACGGTGCTGCGGGCGATGGTTTCGAGAGGCGTGCCCGGGTGCAGGCCGATCTCGCGGAGCTTGAGTTGGCGCGTGACCACCGATTCCACGCTGCCCAGCATGGAGTTGCGCACCGGCAGGCCCGGGCCGTGCAGGAATTTCTCGAAACCCTTGGGCTCGATGTACTTGAACAGCGCCTCGCCCATGCGCGTGAGCAGCAGGAACTTGAAGTTCAGCACGTTCATGAACTTCTTCGGAATCTTCCAGATGAGGTGGCGCGCAAGTACCGTGGTGCTGGCACTGTCGGCCGCGATGGCATTGGCCACGTCGCACGACGACTTGCCGTAGCCCACCACCAGCACATGCTTGCCGCGCGCCTCGCCCGCATCGTTGAACTGGCTGGTATGGCACACACGCCCGCCTGCGGCCACAAAGACATCCACCCCCGGGTACTGCGGCACTGCAGGCTCGCTGAAGATGCCGTTGCACACCACCAGGTAATCAAAGCGATACACCTCGGCCGGCAAGGCGCCGCCCTGCCCCGTCGCTGCGCGGCGCGCCTGCACGGTCCACACACCGGCCTCTTCATCGAGCACCGCGCTCTCCACCGTGGTGGACATGCGCAGGAATGGCACCAGTCCGAAGTGCTCGGCATATGACTGCAGGTAGGCCTGCACCTGCTGGCCCGAGGGCCACTCGGGGTAGCTGGCTGGCATCGGAAAGTCCGACAGCGCATAGGTGGTGCGCGGGTTCTGCGTGGTCAGGCCCGGGTAGCGGCGCGAGGCGGCCCACACGCCACCCACGTCAGGCTCCTTCTCGAACACCGTCACCTCAAAGCCAAAGGCGCGTAGCACCTTGGCGGTGGAAAGGCCGGCGAAACCGGCACCGATGATGCCTACAGATCGGATGGTCATGGCTGCTCCTTCACGACATGAGTTTGGGGATGGCCGGCTCGTACGACTCGGGCCCCATGGCCGAGTAGCCGCCGTCGCAGGCATAGTCGGCGCCGGTCACGAAGCTGGCCAGGTCCGAGCACAGGAAGAGCACCACGTTGGCCACCTCGGCCGGGTCGCCCACGCGGCGCAGCATGTGGAAGGGCGCGGCCACGCGGTCGGTCTTGGCGCGGTCGCCCCCGGTGAGCTGGTCCATGATGGCCGACCAGGTCCAGCCGGGCGAAACGCTGTTCACGCGCACACCCTCGCCCGCCAGGTCCATGGCCATGCTGCGCGTGAGCTGCACCATGGCCGCCTTGCCCACCGGGTACAGCCAGCGCCCGGTCTGCGCCACGCCCGAGGAGATGCTGGTGAAGTTGACCACCGCCCCGCCCCCAGCCTGCTGGAAATGCGGGCGCACGGCCTTGAGCACCATCACCGCGCTGACCAGGTTGACGTTGAGCGAGGCCAGCCAGTCCGCGCGCGGCGAGGCGATGCCGTCGTCCAGATAGGAACATGCCAGGTTCACCAGGTAGTTCACCCCGCCATGGCGCGCGGCGGCCAAGGCCACGCAGGCGGCCACCTGGGCGTCATCGGTGATGTCCGTGCGGCTGAACAGCACCCCATCGCCCAACTCGTCCGCCAGGGCCTGTCCGGCCTCGGCATTGATGTCGGCCACCACCACCCGCACCCCAGCCTGGTGCAGTGCACGCACCACCCCGGCACCGATGAGGGTGGCGCCCCCGGTCACGATCGCGCTCTTGCCGCGCATGCCTTCAAATCCCTGGACCATGCTGACTCCTGTGGCTATTGCATTGACTGTTGCGGTGCAGCAGCGGTAACACGCCGTCACATCCGCCCCCATGCACCCGGTGCTAACGCTCTTGCGCAGCACCCGGGGCATGCACAAGAATAGAAAAGCAGCCCGCGCATCCACATCCCGAAAGCGCAGGGCGTATCCCACAAACGCATGTTTTCGCGCCCCTGCCGTGGCGTGTTTCGTGCTTGCCCAAGAACCAACATCCCACCGGCCAAACCGCATGCACGCCGCCCAGCAGAACAGCACCGCGCACCCGCTACCGCTGGAGCGCTATCGCCTGTTCGACAGCCACGACCTGGACGAGGCGCGCGAGTTCGTGGGCCGCGTGTTCTGCCCGCATGACCTGGCCACACTGCGCCCGGGCGCGCAGCTTGACGCCTGCCACCACAGCGTGCCCCTGCACCGCGACGCAAGCCTGAACTACGTGCAGTACGGGCCGGCGGTGCGCATTGAGCCTGGCCATTTGGGAGGCTTTTACCTGCTGCAGATTCCGCTGCGCGGTGGCGCCATGGTGCGGTGCGGCAGCCAGGCCGTGGAATCGCATGCGCTCATGGCCTCGCTGCCATCGCCCACTGAAGCGCTGTCGATGCGCTGGCACGACGACANCCCACAATTCATCGTCAAGATAGACCGAGCGGCTATGCAATCACGCCTGTCTGCCCTGCTGCAGGCGCCCTTGCACCAGCCGCTGGTGTTTGACCTGGGGGTGGACCTGACCAACCCGGCGCTCTTGGGCATGACGAGCTTCATTGCCTACCTGCGCTCTGCGGTAGAAACCAATGCCATCCTGCTGGGACACCCGTTGCTGGCCGAGCAGGCCGAGAACCACCTGCTCACCAGCCTGCTGCTCAGCACGGGACATAACTACTCAGCGGCACTGGCCTCAGGTGCATTCAGTTCTGGCGCAGTGCCCACGGTGCTGCCGCGCGTGGTCAAGCGTGCGCAGGAGTACATGCACAGCCAGTTGGAACAACCCATCNCCCTGGCCGATGTGTGCGCACATGTTGGCGTCAGCGCCCGTTCGCTGCAGCAGACCTTTGCGCAATGCACGGGTAAAAGCCCCATGGCATTCCTTCGGGATTTGCGGCTTGATGCCGCCCGCACGGCACTGCAAAGCAAGTTTGCAGAACGTGCACCGCAGGTGTCGGATATCGCCGCGCGCTATGGCTTCTTCCACCTCGGCCACTTTGCTGAAGGCTACCGCCGGCGCTTCGGCGAGACGCCCTCAGAGACACGCCAGCGCCTGGGCCCACCGCACTGATCCCCGCTCACCCCGGCTGTGCCACGAAGGCATCTGCAAAGAACAGGGTGGACTGCATACCGGCCAGGGCCATAAAGTCGCGCCGCGCGGCATTCACCATGGCGGGCGCACCGCAGGCATACACCTCATGCTGCGACAAATCTGGATGGTCCTGCAACACGGCCTGATGTACCCAGCCCCTACGCCCCGTCCAACCATCGGCTTCGGGGGAGTCTGACAGCACCGGCACATAGGTCAGACGTCCTTTCAAGGCCTGTTCCCATTCCTTGCAGAGGTCATGCAGATACAGGTCCTGCCGCACGCGGCCGCCCCAGTACAGGGTGATTCGGCGTCCACTCCCCGCAGCAAGGAGCTGCTCCACCAATGCCTTGATAGGCGCAAAGCCTGTTCCGCTCGCCAGAAGAATGGCCGGGACATCGGTGGCGGTGTGCATGCCGAAGGTACCAAACGGCCCCTCAATGCGCAGCACATCGCGCACCTTGAGTTTGCCGAACACTTGGTCCGTGAAAAGGCCGCCCGGCAGGTGGCGGATGTGCAGTTCCAGCAGGTCAACGCCCTCACGCGCCGGGGTGGCCAGCGAATAACTGCGACGCCGGTTGCCAGGCAGCAGCACATCCACATACTGGCCCGCCGCGTAGTGCAGGCGCTGGCCTGCGGGCGGTTGCAACTGCACGCGCATCACATCGGGGGCAAGACGCTCCATGGCCGCCACCCGCACCGGTAGCTTGCGCACATCGATACCCGGAATGTGAGGGATCTCGGCACACTCCAGCTGCAGGTCACCCGCCGCTGCCGAGCAGCACAAAAGGCGTTGGCCCTGGGCCAGGTCTTCAGCCGTCAGCGCGGAGGGTAAGGCCCCAGCAATATCCTGGACCGGCCCATGCAGCACCTGCGCCCTGCAGGCGCCGCAGCTGCCCGTTTTGCACTGGTGGGGCAAGCGGATGCCTGCGCGCGCTGCGGCGTCCAGCAGACTCTCGCCAAGCTGCGCCACAAACATCTTGCCGGCCGGCAGCAGCGTGACGCGGTGCTCCTGCGCACGGAGTTCAGCGTATGCCTGCGCAGATGGCGATTTCTGTAGATCCAAGTCCACATCACAGTCCAGCATGGTCGGCCCTTCAACCCTTACACCGTAAGGTAACGCGCCCACAGGCTGCGGTCTGCATTGAGCGCAGCAGAGTCGCCCTGCCACACCACCCGCCCGCGCTCCAGGATCACATGGCGGTCTGCCAGGTCCACCAGGCGGTGCACGTATTTGTCCACCACGAGAATGGTCTGCCCAGCGGCCTTGAGCGTGGCCAGGCAGCGCCAGATCTCCTCGCGGATCACGGGCGCCAGGCCTTCGGTGGCTTCATCCAGGATGAGCAGGCGCGGGTTGGTGGACAGCGCTCGGCCAATGGCCAGCATCTGCTGCTCGCCCCCCGATAGCTGGTTGCCCAGGTTGTTCTGCCGCTCCTTCAGGCGCGGAAACACACCGTAGATGCGCTCCAGGTCCCACGCATCGCGCAGGCCATTGCGGTGCTCGGCAAAGGCCACCAAATGCTCGCGCACGGTGAGGTTGGGAAACACATGCCGCCCCTCGGGCACGATGGCCAGGCCCAGACGGGCGATGGCATCGGTCTTGAGCCTGCTGGTCGCCTCCCCCGCAAAGCGGATGCCACCGACTGTAGGGCGCAGCGCACCGACCAGGGCCTTGATGGTGGTGCTTTTTCCCATGCCGTTGCGGCCGAGCAGCGAAACCACTTCGCCTGCCGCGATCTGAAGGTCAATACCAAACAACACCTGGCTCACGCCATAGCCGGCCTCCAGGGCCTGGCAACTCAACAGGGGCTCTGGCGCGCTCATGCGATGGTCTCCAGCGTTTCGGTGCCCAGGTACACAGCCTGCACCTCGGGATGGTTGCGGATCTCGTCGGGCTTGCCAGCGGTGAGCACACGGCCATACACCAGCACGGAGATGCGGTCGGCGAGGCGAAACACGGCCTCCATGTCATGCTCGATGAGCAGCACCGCCATGTCCTTGCGCAGAGCCTCGATGAGCTGCACCATCTGTTGCGACTCATCTGGCCCCATGCCCGCCATGGGCTCATCCAGCAGCAGCAGCTTGGGGCTCGCAGCCAGTGCCAGCGCCACATCCAGTGTGCGCTGTGCGCCATGCGGCAAGGCACCCGCCGTCTCGGCAAGGCTGTGCTGCAGCCCTACGCGCTCTGCCAGTTGGTCTGCCTTGGCGTACAGCTCAGCGGCTTGCGAACGTGGCTGCAGGAAACGAAAGCTGGAGCCACTGTGCGCCTGCACCGCCAGCAGCAGGTTGTCACGCACGGTCTGCGCAGGGAAGATGCGCGTCACCTGAAAGCAACGCGACAGCCCGTGGGCCACACGGCCGTGCATGGGCAGCGGAGTGATGTCCACGCCGTCGAGCAGCACACGCCCTGCATCGGGCTGCAGCAGGCCCGATATCTGGTTGACCAGCGTGGTCTTGCCAGCGCCGTTGGGGCCAATCAGCGCATGGATCTCTCCCCGCTCCACCGACAGGCTCACATGGTCGGTGGCCAGCAGGCCGCCAAAGCGCTTGACCAGGCCGTCGACTTGAAACAGGCTCATCGGGCACTCCTTGCACGCCGGTCGGCCAGCGCCGCCAGGCCCTGGGGCGCATACAGAGCGGTGACGATCAACAGCGCCCCCAACGGCATGTGCCAGTAGTCGGTATTGAGCTTGAGCACCTCTTCGAGCGTGAGCCACACCGCAGCCCCCACTGGCCCGCCCCAACGTCGGCCCAGGCCACCAATCACCACCATCACAATGAGCGTGGCCGATTGCGTCCAGTGCATCATCGACGGGCTGACGAAGCTGTTGCCAGTGGCCAGCAACGCACCAGCCAGTCCCGCCACCGCCCCCGCCAGCACAAATGCAGTCAGCTGCAGCAGATACACCGGGTAGCCTAACGCCCGCATGCGCGTTTCGTTGTCGCGGATGCCCGTGAGCGCTGCACCAAAACGCGAGGCCGTTGCCCGGTCAAGACACCACAGCACCAAAGCCACCAGCGCCAGCACCACCCAATACAGCGTGGACTCATCGGCACCATTGAGCCCCAGGCCCAGCAGCGGCCGCATGGGCAGGGTGTAGCCGTCGTCGCCGCCATAACTGCGCAGTGACACAAACACGAAATACAGCATCTGCGCAAAAGCCAGCGTGATCATGATGAAGTACACGCCCCTGGTGCGCAGCGATACAGCGCCAATCAGCAACGCCGCCAATGCTGCCAATGCCATGGCTGCAGCCCACACAACCCAGGCCGATGTCACGCCCGCATCCGAGAGCATGACCACCGCATAGGCCCCCACGCCCACGAACCCGGCATGACCCAAGGCCACCATGCCACCAAAGCCCATGATGAAGTTCAGGCTGGCGGCAGCCAGGGCCACCACCAACACGCGGCGCACAAAACCGATGTAGAAATCCAGACCCAGGGCCGCAGCCACCAGGGGGAACAGTGCCAGCGCCCCCAGCAAAACCAGAGGCACGATCGCACCGCGCCAACGCGGCGCCGCAGCGGGCTGCAGCACGGTAGATGAAGAAGTCAGAGAGGCATACATCTCAGCCCTTGGCAGAAAACAGCCCCGCAGGGCGAAAAGACAGCACTGCGGCCATCAGCGCGTACATGGCCACCTCGGCACATAGCGGCCCCAGGTCGGCAGCCACGGCAGGCGGCAAGGTGGCGCGCAGCAGCAGCGGCAGGAATGCGCGGCCAATGGTGTCCACCAGGCCCACCAGCAACGCGGCCACAAAGGCGCCCCGCACAGAGCCAATGCCTCCGATGACAATGACCACCAGAGCAGGAATCAAAATGGACTCACCCATGCCCACCTGCACGGCCATGATGGGCCCCATCAGCGCGCCAGCCAGTGCGGCCAGCGCGGCACCCAGCAGAAAGATGCCGCTGAACACGCGCTTGACGCGCACGCCCATCAGCTCGGCCATCCACCGGTCGGATGCCCCCGCCCGCACCAGCATGCCCACGCGGCTGTGGTTGACCAGCAGGTACAAAAGCCCTGCCACCAACACCCCTGCGCCCAGCACCACCAGGCGGTACGAGGGGTAAGGCAGCCCGGCAAACAGCTCCACCGGCCCCGCCAGGGCTGCGGGCGTGGGGGCCATGATGGGGGACGGGCCCCACACCATCTTTACGGCATCGTCGGCCACCAAAATCACACCGAACGTGGCCAGCACCTGGGCCAGGTGGTCACGCCCATACAGGCGGCGCATCAGCGTCACCTCCAGCAGCACCGCCACCAGCATCGTGGCCGCTATGGCCACCAGCACGGCGCCTGCCAGCGAGCCGCTTTGCACATGCACGGTGGCCGCCACATAGGCCCCCACCATGAACAGCGAGCCATGCGACAGGTTCATCACGTCCATGATGCCGAAGACCAGCGTGAGGCCCGCAGCGATGAGGAACAGCATGAGCCCATAGCCCGCGCCGTTGAGCAACTGCTCGAAGACAAGTATCGGATTCATGGTGCGCAAGGGGCTGTTCAAGTGGGCTGCCAACGATCACTTCAACGGGCACTGGCTGGCATAGGCATCGCCGTAGTTCTCCAGCACCGTCTTGATGGTCTTGTTGGTCACACGGCCTTCAGCGTTCTTGCCGATGGTGCGCAGGTAGAAGTTCTGCACCGGGAAGTGGTTGTTGGCGTATCGGAACGTGCCACGCACCGAGGGAAACTGCGCCTTGGCAAAGGCCTTGATAAGAGCCTCCTTGTCGCTCACCTTGCCGCCCACGGCCTTCACAGCGGCGTCCATGGCGGCAATCACGTCATAAGCCTGGGCTGCGTAGATGGACGGATAGCGGCCGCCGTACTCCTTGCGGAAAGCCGACACAAAGGCCTTGTTGGGCGCGTTGTCCATGTCATGCGCCCAGTGTGTGGTGTTGAACAGGCCCAACATCGGTTCACCCACCGCACCGATGATGTCTTCGTCGGCCGAAAAACCGCTGGTGACCAGCGTGATGTCCTTGGACAGGCCTGCGCCCACAAACTGCTTGATGAAGTTGATGCCCATGGCACCTGGCAAAAAGAAATACACCGCATCAGGCTTGGCCGCGCGCAGCTGGGCAAGCTCGGTGGCGTAGTCGATCTGCCCGACCTTGGTGTAGATCTCGTCGGCCACCTGGCCCTTGTACTTGCGCTTGAAGCCGGTGATGCCGTCCTTGCCCGCCGGGTAGTTGGGCGCCATCACCACCATGCGGCCAAATTTCTGATCGGCAGCAAACTGCCCAGCTGCCTCGTGGAACTGGTCATTCTGGTAGGCCGTGCCGAAGAAATACGCGTTGCACTGGGCGCCTGCGAGCTGGCTGGGACCGGCGTTGTTCGAGAGGTAAGGCACCTTGGCCGCGAACAGCGAAGGCGCCACCGCCAGCGCCACGTTCGACGCGATGGGGCCGGTGAAAAGGTCGATCTTCTCGCGCTGCACAAAGCGGTCCACCAGCTGCTTGGCCTGGTCGGGGCTGCCGGCCATGTCGGTTTGCACAAACTCGACCGGTTGGCCGCCCAGCTTGCCCCCGAGCTGCTTGATCGCCAGGGCAAAGCCGTCACGCGCCTCGGCACCGGGGCCTGCAAACGGGCCCGAGATATCAAGCGCCATGCCGACCTTGATGGGGCCGGACTGCGCAATCGCAGATACGCAGCTGCAGGCCCCCAGGGCCACCAGAGCCATCAGGCGTGCCACAACGTGCACGCGAGAGGATGAGCGAAATGTGAGAGCCATCTTCAGTCCTTGTCTAACAACGTTCAAAAGAAAATCGGTGTGCACTACACGCCCACCTCGACCCGCCCCGCCACCACGCGCACCGGGAACGTGCGCACCGCTTCGGTGACCGGTNCCTTGCAGGGAGCGCCCGTGCGGATGTCAAAGGTGCCCTGATGCAAGGGGCATTCCACACAGCCGTCTTCCACGTAGCCATCGGACAACTTGGCGGCACCGTGGGTGCACAGGTCGTACAGGGCGTACAAGCCCTCTCCTTCGCGGAACNCCGCCACGGGCAGTCCGCCCACCACCACGGGCCAGACGGCGCCGTCCGGGAAGTCATCGGGTTCGCCCACGTCGTGCCAGGCGGCGCAGGTGTGCCCGGTGGTTTCAATGTCTGTGGTTGTTTGCATGGTGGATCTCAGATGGGGGTGGCCAACAAGGTGGGTACGCGCAAGGTGTCGTACACCNCCCGCTTGCTGCGGTAGCGCCACTCGCCTTCGTGTTGCACCNCCTCGTCGAGGTAGGTGCCCGCCTGGTACACGGTGGAATCCCCGGCCTGGCCGGTGATCACCACGATGTAGCTCGACTGCGTGCGCACCACGTCGTCCTCCACACTGGTGATGACCAGGCCCGACGTGGCGTGGCGATAGGCATGGTCCTCAAAGATGTTGGCGTGGCGCAGGGAGAGCACACGGTCGCGCAACATGCCGGCGTTGCGGCAGTACACGATGGGCGCAGGAAAGCCCGCATCGAAGTTCTCCTTGGGGATGATTTCGTAGCGGCAGTCCTCCACAAAAAAGCCAGGCCAGTCTTCCAGCCGGTTGGTGTCCAGCGCGCTCACATAGCGGTGCTGCAGCTCCAGCAGCTCGGTCCACAGTTGCAGTCGTTGTTGTTGTGTTGTCATCTCGGTGGTTCCTCAATAGTCCATCAGCTTCTGGTAGCCCACCCAGAAGCGGCGGATCAGGTTTTCGGTGATGACGGTGTCTTGCTGGTCTGGCGCCTCGCGCGCCATGGCGATGTAGGAGTGCTTGTCGCCATCGCGCACCGTGCCCCGCTGGACCAGTTCGGTGGCCTCGGTGTCTTCCATCGAGATATAGCCCGCAGGCCCCACCAGGTTGGCCTGCAGCAGGCGCAGCTCGCGCATCTCGGGCGTGTCGTCCTCGTAGCCAAAAAAGTGAAACACCAGCTCGAAGTTGCTGGGCCCCTTGGGCAGCAACTGGCGCGCCACCAGCGTGTTGTGGATTTGCTGTACCACCAGCTGCGGAAAGATGGGCTGGATGTGGTTGGTGGTCATCTCATCGAACTCCTTGATCTGCCCCAGCAGCGTCGGGTCTTCGAGCGCAAAGCCTTCGTCCATCGAGCGGATGTTCTGCGCGCTGTACGCCGCAGCGGTATCCGTCTCCACCTCAGGCTTGGTCACGGTGATGATGCTGTGCAGGCCGTGGTTCGCATCGGGGATGGAGCGCGCCTTCATCCCCACGCGGAAGATGTTGAAGGTGGTGTGGAACAGGTGCAGCAGGCTGGCGTGGTACGGGTCTTTGACGTTCTCGAAGTACAGCTTCCAGTTCGACTTGGAGTACTGCCGCGTGCAGCCCAGGTAGACGATGGGCTTGTGGAAGATTCGGTCGATCCATGGGCGCATCTCGGCGCCCAGGTAGTCAGGCAGTGGTGGGGTTTCGCCGCTGAAGGTGGCAAACAGCACCCCCTTGTAGCTGTCCACGCGCAGCTTGTGCAGGTTGTGTTCTTCGGGCTTGAAGTCCTTGGGCATGCCCACCATGCCCTTTTGGCCCCGGCGAAACGGCACACCCTGCAGGTCGCCATTGGCCGCAAAGCTCCACTGGTGGTACACGCAGGTGTGGCTGGCGGCATTGCCGCGCTTTTCGCGGCACACCATGGCGCCACGGTGCGCGCAGCGGTTGACCCAGCACGAAAGGCCTTCAGGGGTGCGGGTGACCACCACGGGCGTATCGCCAATGAACGTGGATTTGAAGTCACCCACATTGGGGATCTCTGCCTCCAGGCCCAGAAAGCTCCACACGGGGCCACGGAAGATGCGCTCCTGCTCGCGGTCATAGACCTCTTGCGCGCTGAACACCCGGTACGGCACGTTGGAGCCATCAGGCTGCGGGAAAAACACCTGGCGCTGGGCTTTCAGCGAGGCGGGTGGTGCGACTTCAACATCCGGGATTTCAGACATGGGCAACACCTCTTGGATGGGGATACCTCCATGCTAAAAATCGAAGCACACTCGCGCTATCCAGTATCGGCACAGTGCGCGCAACGCCTGTCCGGTTCTTGCAAATCTGATGCGAGTTGTGCAACGCCGGAGCATGCGGCAGCCCCTGCGCCACGCAGGCGACTGCAGCAGTCGTGGTGGCCAGTGAAACTACGCGCCAGCCGTCTGGCTCGGCAGCTCGCCGAAGCGCTCGCGGTAGTAGCTCGAAAAGCGGCCCAAGTGGCCAAAGCCAAATTCCAGCGCGGTATCTGTCACGCAGTGGCCCGGCTGCTCCAGCAGCCGCGCACGCACGGCGTCCAGTCGGCGGTTGCGCAACAGCACCATGGGGGACTCGCCATGGTGGCGCTGGCACAGCATGTTCAGCCCGCGCACGCTCACGCCAGCGGCACGCGCCAGGTCTTCCAGCGCCACGGGGGCGCTGAGGCGGCTGCGCATGTAGTCATCCAGCCGCTCCAGGCGGCGCAGGTCGCCTGCGGCAGCGGCACTGGAAGGCAGTTCGATCTGTGGCACCGTAGGCTGCATAGGTACCGGCATGCCCTGCGCACACGATGCAAGGAACAGCGCCACGTTGCTCTCCATGTGATCCACCCAGCGCACATGGGCGGCGCTCTCCACCGTCTGCTGGCTCACGTGCAGCAGGGACTGCATCAGAAAATGCCACTGCTGCCCCTGCACCGAGGACAGCGCAACGATGGGGTGCACAAAACGGGTGTCGTTCTGCAGAGATTCGGGTNCCCAGGCCCGCAACAACTGGCACGGCACCTTGAGGATGAGCTGGCGCGCGCCCTGCTGCCAGCGCATGTGCAGGTCGCGGCGCGGCGCGATGAGCGCAGCGGCCCCCGCAGGCAGGCGGATCGGTACCCCATCCGACACCATCTCGGCCACGCCCGACAGCGACAGATGCACCAGGACAAAATCATCGAAAGGGCGCGGGCGGATTTCCACCTCTGCACCGTATTGCAGCATGAACATCTGCAACTGGCGGATGCGCACCTTGGACAACGCAGTGTCCACCGCACCACTGCACCATTTCAGGCCGTGGTCCGAAAACTCGCGGGCCACCAGATCATGAGAATCCNCCCGCGCGTCCGAGGTGAACACCGGCCGCCGCTGCAGGGCGGACAGGTCCAGAGACAAGGCAGACGGGGACGCCATCGGATAAGACCTCTTCGTGGGAATAGGCGCAGCACATTCGACGATGCGCTGCTTGATATGCGTCAAAACAGCAATTTCCATACCCAAGGGGTCTTATCCGTCTTTTGTCCGTTGCAGGCCCTTTGCCTGGAGGGGCACATCCCATCGCGCTCCCTGGCTTTCGCTGCCTGCGCAGCCCTCACTACCTTGAGCCACCTAGGCGACAGGCCCCGCCCCACGGCTGGCTGGCNCCCGACGTAACATTGCCGCCACACCGGATGCGTGCTTTGCTGCCACCTGCGCAGCCCCACCCCACACTGACCGCCCTGCCCCTCTCTCCATGTACCAAGCCCTCAAGCCCTCCCGCAGCAGCACGCTGCCATTGCGCCACCTCGATTACCACGTCCGCCACTGGGGCCCTGAGCAGAGCCATCTGCCCACGCTGGTGCTGGTGCACGGCTGGATGGACGTGAGCGCCTCTTACCAGTTCACGGTGGACGCGCTGCAGCAAGAGCGGCGCATCATCGCGCCCGACTGGCGCGGCTTCGGGCTCACGTCCAGCGCGCAGGCCGACCATTACTTTTTTGCCGACTACCTGGCCGACCTGGACCTGCTGCTGGACCACTACGCGCCCGGCGAGGCCATCGACCTCGTTGGCCACAGCATGGGCGGCAACGTGGCCATGATGTACGCCGGTGTGCGACCCGAACGCGTGCGCAAGCTGGTCAACCTCGAAGGCTTCGGCTTGCCCGCCACGCGGCCCGCGCAGGCGCCCACGCGCTATGCGCAGTGGATCGACGAAATCAAGCAGCTGCACCAGGGCAACAAGGACCTCAAGACCTACGACAGCGCCGATGGCGTGGCGCGCCGCCTCATGAAGACCAACCCGCGACTGTCGGAAGACAAGGCGCAATGGCTGGCCCAGCACTGGGCGCGACCCAACGCGCAGGGCCTGTGGGAGATCCTGGGCGACCCTGCGCACAAGATCACCAGCGCCCAGCTGTATCGCGTGGACGAAGCCCTGGCCATCTACGAGCGCATTACCGCCCCCGTGCTAGCCATAGAGGCCAGCGGCGACAGCCTGGGCCAGTGGTGGAACGGCCGGTACACGCTGGACGAATACCACCAGCGCCTGACCCATGTGCGCAACTGCCGCACCGCTGTCGTCGCAGACGCGGGCCACATGCTGCACCACGACCAGCCCGAGCAGGTGGCGCAGCTCATGGAGCAGTTCCTGAACGAAGCGTAGCCAGAATTTGAGCCCAATTGGCCGCTAGCGCTTATCCAACAATCGCCAGCAGCTATCATTTTTGAAATTTTGTCCCCACAGATTCTCCGTTTGGCAAGCCCTCTGTCAGTCCAGTTGCCCAGCCAGGGGGCATTGAGGGGGCCGTGGCCCATCCCATGAGAAAATCGCGGGTTATTCCACCGAACACTCAGGACAAGAATCATGGACGCAGAACGTATCAACCTTATCGGCACCACCCTCAGCGACCTGGCTCTGCGCACGCAAGAGCTACGGAGGTATCTTTGACTTCGATGCCAAATTTGAACGCCTGCGCACGGTAAACGCATCGCTGGAAGACCCTGCGGTCTGGAACGACCCCAAGAAGGCCCAGGAGCTGGGCAAGGAACAAAAGTCTCTCTCCAGTGTGGTCGTCACGCTCGACAAGCTCACGCGCGAGCTGGCCGACAACGCCGAGCTGTATGAGATGAGCAAGGAGGAAGGCGACGAGCCGGGCCTCATGACCATCGAGGCCGAAACCGCCAAGCTGCGCCCGCTGATCGAAGAGCTGGAGTTCCGCCGCATGTTCAGCAACGAGGCCGACCCGCTCAACTGCTTTGTGGACATCCAGGCCGGCGCCGGCGGCACCGAGGCCTGCGACTGGGCGAGCATGCTGCTGCGCCAGTACCTCAAGTACGCGGAACGCAAGGGCTTCAAGACCACGGTCGAGGAAGAAACCCCCGGCGACGTGGCCGGCATCAAGAGCGCCACGATCAAAGTTGAGGGTGAATACGCCTATGGCCTGCTGCGCACCGAAACCGGCGTGCACCGCCTGGTGCGCAAGAGCCCCTTCGACTCGTCGGGCGGCCGCCACACCAGCTTTGCCAGTTTGTTCGTCTACCCCGAGATTGATGACTCGATCCAGATCGACATCAACCCGGCCGATGTGCGCACCGACACCTACCGCGCATCCGGCGCGGGCGGCCAGCACATCAACAAGACCGACTCGGCCGTGCGCCTGACGCACATTCCCACGGGGATCGTGGTGCAGTGCCAGGACGGCCGCAGCCAGCACGGCAACCGCGACATCGCCTGGCAACGCCTGCGTTCGCGCCTGTACGACCACGAGATGCGCAAGCGCCAGGAAGAGCAGCAAAAGCTGGAAGACACCAAGACCGATGTGGGCTGGGGCCACCAGATCCGCAGCTATGTGCTGGACAACAGCCGCATCAAGGACCTGCGCACCAACGTCGAAATCTCGGCCACGCAGAAGGTGCTCGACGGCGACCTGGACGCCTTCATCGAAGCTTCGTTGAAGCAAGGCGTCTAAGCGATGCGGATGCGCACCGACGCCATCATCTTCGACATGGACGGCACCATGATCGACTCCATGCCCTGGCACGCCCAGGCGTGGGTCGAGTTTGCACGCCGCCGTGGCATGGACATTGACGTGCCCGATCTCATGGCACGCACCACGGGCCGCAACGGCACCGAGTGCATCGTGGAGCTGCTGGGGCGCCCCGTGTCGCAAGACGAGGCCGACGCGCTCACGCACGAAAAGGAAACCATCTACCGCGAACTGTTCGCCCCCCGCTTTTCCGAAGTGGCGGGTTTTCGCCAGTTCGCAACCCAGGTGCGCGCGCGCGGGCTCAAGGTGGCCGTGGGTACTGCGGGCGACATCGGCAATGTGGAATTCGCCCTGGGCCACCTGGGCCTGGAACCGGCCCCACAGGCCATCGTGCGCGGCGACGAGGGCCTGCCTGGCAAGCCCCAGCCCGCCATCTTTCTGGAGGCGGCACGCCGCATTGCGGCAGCCCCCGAGCACTGCATCGTTTTTGAAGACGCGCCTTTTGGCATTGAGGCCGCACGCCGCGCCGGCATGCGCGCCGTGGCCATCTGCAGCACCCACACGCCCGAACAACTGGCCGGGCCCCATGTGCTGGCTGCCGTGCGCGACTACACCGAACTCATGAACACCGACTTTCTGGAGAGCATCCATGTTGCAACTGCATAGCGCAGACGGAAGCGGAGACGGCGCAGGTCCGGCCGCCGCCATCCGCCGCGAGGACTACACGGCCCCCGCCTACTGGATCGACAGCGTCGAGCTGACCTTCGACCTGGACCCCAACAAGACCCGCGTGCTCAACCGCATGACGCTGCGCCGCAACCCCGATGTGGCTGCGCAGCCGCTCAAGCTCGATGGCGATGACCTGAACCTGGCGCGCGTGCTGGTCAACGGCCAGGGCACCTCGTTCAAGATGGAAGGCGCGCGCCTGGTGCTGGAGAACCTGCCGGAGGGCGCCGAGCCCTTTGCGCTCGAAATCTTCACCACCTGCTGCCCCGCCAAGAACACGCAGCTCATGGGCTTGTACGTGAGCCAGGGCACCTTCTTCACGCAGTGCGAGGCCGAGGGCTTTCGCCGCATTACCTACTTCCTGGACCGCCCGGACGTGATGGCCAGCTACACCGTCACGCTGCGCGCCGACAAGGCCCAGTACCCGGTGCTGCTGAGTAACGGCAATCTGGTGGACAGCGGCGAGCTGGAAGACGGCCGCCACTTTGCCAAGTGGGTGGACCCGCACAAGAAGCCCTGCTACCTGTTCGCCCTGGTGGCAGGCAAGCTGGTGGCGCGCGAGCAGAAGATCAAGAGCCGTTCGGGCACCGACCACCTGCTGCAGGTCTACGTGCGCCCCGGCGATCTGGGCAAGACCGAACACGCCATGAACTCGCTGATGTACAGCGTGGCCTGGGATGAAGCCCGCTTCGGCCTGCCGCTGGACCTGGAACGCTTCATGATCGTCGCCACCAGCGACTTCAACATGGGCGCGATGGAGAACAAGGGCCTGAACATCTTCAACACGAAGTACGTTCTGGCCAGCGAATCCACGGCCACCGACACCGACTTCGCCAACATCGAAAGCGTGGTGGGCCACGAGTACTTCCACAACTGGACGGGCAACCGCGTGACCTGCCGCGACTGGTTCCAGCTGAGCCTGAAGGAAGGCCTCACGGTCTTCCGCGACCAGGAATTCAGCATGGACCTCGCGGGCAGCCCCTCTGCCCGCGCCGTCAAGCGCATCGAAGACGTGCGCGTGCTGCGCACCGCCCAGTTCCCCGAAGACGCGGGCCCCATGGCCCACCCGGTGCGGCCCGACAGCTACGTCGAGATCAACAACTTCTACACCGTCACCATCTACGAAAAGGGTGCGGAAGTGGTGCGCATGCAGCACAACCTGGTAGGCCGCGAAGGCTTTGCCAAGGGTATGAAGCTGTACTTCGAGCGCCACGACGGCCAGGCCGTGACCTGCGACGATTTTGTGCAGGCCATCGCCGATGCCAACCCAGGCAGCCCGCTCACGCAGCATCTGGCCCAATTCAAGCGCTGGTACAGCCAGGCCGGCACGCCCCGCGTGCGCGCCACGGGCCGCTACGACGCGGCCACGCGCTGCTATGCGCTCACCCTGTCGCAAAGCTGTGCCCCTACGCCCGGCCAAAGCGAGAAGCAGCCTTTCGTCATCCCGGTCGAGCTGGGCCTGATCGATGCCACCACCGGTGCCGCCCTGCCATTGCACCTCGCGGGTGACGGCGCTGCAGAAGGCTCAGCCCCCACCACCTCGCGCGTGGTGGTGCTCACCGAGGCATCGCAGACCCTGACATTCACCAACCTGGACGCCGAGCCGGTGCCGTCGCTGCTGCGCGGTTTCAGCGCCCCGGTGGTGCTGGACATCGACTACACCGATGCGCAGTTGCTCACTCTGCTGGCGCACGACGCCGACGCCTTCAACCGCTGGGAAGCAGGGCAACGCCTTGCGCTTCGCACCGCTATCAATGCAATAGCTGATAGCGCAATGGGAACAAGCGCTAGCGGCCAATTTGACCATCAAATTCTTGCTGCGGAATTTGTGGATGCCATGCGCAGCGTGCTGCGCAACCCAGCGCTCGACGCAGCCTTCAAGGAGTTGGTGCTCACGCTGCCATCCGAAACCTACATTGCAGAGCAGCTTGCGGTGGTGGACCCACAGCGCATCCATGCCGTGCGCGAAGCCATGCGCGAGCAGTTGGCCCTGTCGCTGCAGGCCGACTGGGAAGCGGCCTGGGAGCAGAACCAGGACACCGGTGGCTACAGCCCCGATCCTGTGTCCTCGGGCCGCCGCGCACTCAGCGGGCTGGCGCTGCACATGCTGTGCATCGCCGCGCAGAAGACGGGCGACGTGGTCTGGCCCGGCAAGGCGTACCAACGCTTCAAGGTGGCCACCAACATGACGGACCGCTTCAACGCCCTGACTGCCCTGGTGGCCAGCGGCAGCGAACTGGCCACACCCGCCCTCGCCCGCTTCCATACGCTGTTCAAGGACGAGCCCCTGGTTATCGACAAGTGGTTTGCGCTGCAGGCCGGTGCGCCCGACCGTGGCGGCAACGTGCTGCCCGCAGTGCGCCAGCTCATGGCGCATCCAGACTTCAGCCTGAAGAACCCCAACCGCGCACGCAGCGTGATCTTCAGCTACTGCAGTGCAAACCCCGGCGCCTTCCACCGGTCGGATGCCGCAGGCTACGTGTTCTGGAGCGACCGTGTGATCGAGCTGGACGCCATCAACCCGCAGGTCGCTGCCCGCCTCGCGCGCGCGCTCGACCGCTGGAAGAAGCTGGCCGACCCGTGGCGCAGCGCCGCGCGCGAAGCCATTGCCCGCGTAGCCGCCAAGCCGGATCTGTCCAACGACGTGCGCGAGGTGGTGACCCGCGCACTCGCCGAATAAACCACGACCGAGAAGAGACCGACATGGCAAAAAGCATCAGCCTGACCCGCTACCTTGTTGAACAGCAACGGGTGGACGGGCTCATCCCCTCGCAACTGCGCCTGCTCCTGGAAGTGGTGGCACGCGCCTGTAAGAGCATCAGCCACGCCGTGAACAAAGGCGCGCTGGGCGGCGTGCTGGGCACGGCCAGCAGCGAAAACGTGCAGGGCGAGATCCAGAAAAAGCTCGACATCATCGCCAACGAGGTGCTGATCGAAGCCAACGAATGGGGCGGCCACCTGGCGGCCATGGCGTCTGAGGAAATGGACGGCATCTACCTGGTGCCCAACCGCTACCCCCAGGGCGAATACCTGTTGCTGTTCGATCCCCTGGACGGCTCCAGCAACATCGACGTGAACGTGAGCATCGGCACCATCTTCAGCGTGCTGAAGAAACCCGATGGTGACCGTGGCGTGGAGGAAGGCGACTTCCTGCAACCCGGCACCCAGCAAGTGGCCGCAGGCTACTGCATCTACGGCCCGCAGACCACGCTGGTGCTCACCGTGGGCGACGGCGTGGCCATGTTTACGCTCGACCGCGAACAGGGCTCCTTCGTGCTGACGGAAGAAAACGTGCGCATTCCCGAGGACACCAAGGAATTCGCCATCAACATGAGCAACATGCGCCACTGGGACGAACCCGTGAAGCGCTACATCGACGAATGCCTGCAGGGCAAGGACGGCCCGCGCGGCAAGGACTTCAACATGCGCTGGATCGCCAGCATGGTGGCCGATGTGCACCGCATCCTGACCCGTGGCGGCGTCTTCATGTACCCCTGGGACAAGCGCGAGCCCAACAAGCCCGGCAAGCTGCGCCTGATGTATGAAGCCAACCCCATGGGCTGGCTCGTCGAGCAAGCTGGCGGCGCCGCTACCAATGGCAAGCAACGCATCCTCGACATCCAGCCCACCCAGCTCCATGAGCGCGTCAGCGTGATCCTCGGCTCAAAAAATGAGGTCGAGCGCGTGACCAGCTACCATTCCACGCTATAATTCGAGGCTAAGCCGGTGTAGCTCAGTCGGTAGAGCAGCTCATTCGTAATGAGAAGGTCGGGTGTTCGATTCATCTCTCCGGCACCAAATGAAAGCCCCTGATTCGCAAGAGTCAGGGGCTTTTTGCATGCGATTGCTGTGCAAATCCTTGTTGCACTCCATCGTGACGCAAACGTTGTGACACCGGTCAGCAACGCCACCGACAAGACCAGGCAGGGCTCGCGACCATCCTGCGCCCAGCCAAGGTCAAGGCCTGGGATCCCTCTGCCCCTGTTGCGCGAATGCGAAGTCCGGCAGCGACAACGTCGCCTCGGCTACCTCCAGCAGGCGGCGGTTCTGGTCCATCGAGGTTTTTTGCAACACTCTGAAGGCGACCTCCTCGTTCATGCCAAGTCGGGCCATCAACACTCCTTTTGCGCGCTCTATGACCTTGCGCTCGTTGAGCGTGCGGCGCGCAGCATCCAGCTCCGCTTCCATGCTGGCCATGCGGGCCGTCTGGGTCTGCAGCAGTTCCATGAGAGATGCGGGTTCCCCCGCTTGGGCGCCACCCGGAGGTGCTGGCAACACAGTGGGCGCCAGTGCCATGTCAAAAAACCGATCCACGGCATGCGTACGCTGCGGCGGGTTGTCGCGCAGTCCGCGCAGCAGGCCTTTGGAGTCCTGAAGATCTTGCTGAGCTTCGAGGATGCGCGCCTCGCAGTCCGCCCGCAAGCGTTTGACGAGATCGACCTGGAGGTGCCACAGCGCATTGATGCGCTCGGAACAAACGTCGAACCAGATGTCACTGAGATCGCCGTCCAGCGCAGCGTCTGGCCGAGCCACACACAGCGTTCGGCGCAAGCGCTCCAACTTGGCCACACCGGGAGATAGCTGTTGTTGCTCCCATCGCACGCGCAGTTCTGGCTCGGCGAACTCGGCGAAGACACGCAGGCTACGCTCCTGCGCATCGATGAGGTGAATCACACGCTGCTGGTGCGCCTCGTTGCTACGACCGGAGGCATACAGCAAGGCCCCTAAAGCCCGCTCCTGGCCCGCCTCCTCCTCCGCTTGCACGAGGTGCAGCAACGCCACCAGCAGGCGAGACACGCTGGGCAAACCCGCCGCATCGGCTACATGGAAAACCAACTCGATCAGCCCTGCAATGAGGTGGCTGTAAGCGGCGACAGAATCGTTGGCACTCATTGCCTGGCGTTCGATCTGGGTGCGCAGCGCTGGCAACGACTCCATCCCGAGCAGCGCCCATGCCATCAGCGACAGCGCCTTGGCAGTGGCGCCCTGTGCAGGCTCGATGTGCTGAGCAAACACTTCACGCAGCCGGGCCTCCAAGGGGCCCACCTCTTCGACCACCCGCAGGCGCATGTCGGCAAAACGCTTTGCCTTGGAGGCCAGGAAGGCCCCTGACGCGCCCCGCTCGCGCTGCAGGCCCTGGATCAGTTGCCCGATCACATCCACCAGTTCAGCCCGACTGGCCAGATGGCGCACAGCATCAATCTCCAGTTGCTTGGAACGCAGGACAAGGTTCGATACGGACAAGGGCGCCGCGAGGTCGGGCATGCAGGTTTCCTGGGTTGTTTAGGGCGCAGCCGGAGTGCCGCGACGTGGATGCGATTGTGTCAGGCTGCCGGCGCGCCAGCCACGCTGACACGACCACGTACGGCACGCACGCTGTAGGTGCGAACCGAATGCTCCGGCATTTCCAGGCATTCGCCGGTCTGCAGGTCAAAGTGGTTCTTGTACAGCGGTGAAGCCACCACCACGCGGCCGCTCAGGCTGCCGATCAGCCCGCGCGACAGCACACTGGCACCTGACTTGGGATCCACGTTGTCAATGGCGAAGAACTGGTCGCTGCCAGTGCGGAAAACCGCCACGTGGAGATCGGCGACCAGGGCGCAGACGCCTGTGTTGGGGAGGATGTCATCCACCGCACAGATGTCGGTCCAGTCGAGGGAATCGGTGCTGTTCATGGGGAGTGCACTCATGGTCTATTCCTTTCAGGCCGCCTGGCGGATGGGGATCNCTCTGGCCGACGCGGGGCCACGCTCATCGGCGCGCGCCGGGCGGATCTGGCCGCGCTCTTCGACGAAGAGCACGTTCTCATCGGCCTGGTCGCTGTTCACGAACGAGCGGAAGCGCTTGCGCGTCTCGGGGTCGGTCACGGCCGCCTTCCACTCGCACTGGTAGGTGTTCACCACGTGCTGCATCTGCGATTCAAGCTCGGCGCACAGGCCCAGACTGTCTTTTTGCAGCACGTCCTTGAGGTAGTCGAGGCCCCCTTCGAGGTTTTCGCGCCAGGTGCTGGTGCGCTGCAGCCGGTCTGCCGTGCGCACATAGAACATCAGCACCCGGTCGATCATGCGCACCAGGTCTTCCTTCGTCAGGTCCGATGCAAACAGTTCGGCATGGCGCGGCTTCATGCCGCCGTTGCCACAGATGTAGAGATTCCAGCCCTTTTCAGTGGCAATGACGCCAATGTCCTTTCCCTGCGCCTCGGCGCATTCGCGCGTACAGCCCGACACACCGAACTTGATCTTGTGCGGGGCACGCAGGCCCTTGTAACGGTTCTCCAGTTCCACGGCCAAGCCCACGCTGTCCTGCACTCCGTAGCGGCACCACGTGGAGCCCACACAGCTCTTCACGGTGCGCAGCGACTTGCCGTAGGCGTGGCCGGATTCAAAACCGGCGGCGATCAGCTCTTCCCAAATCAACGGCAACTGCTCCACCCGCGCACCAAACATGTCCACGCGCGCACCGCCCGTGACCTTGGTGTACAGCCCATATTTCTTGGCCACCTGGCCCACGGCGATCAGGCCGTCGGGTGTGACTTCGCCACCGGGCATGCGCGGCACCACCGAGTAGGTGCCGTCCTTCTGGATGTTGCCCAGGAAGTAGTCGTTGCTGTCCTGCAGGCTGGCCAGCTCCTTCTTGAGCACAAACTCGTTCCAGCACGAGGCGAACACACTGGCCGCCACGGGCTTGCAGATATCGCAGCCCATGCCCTTGCCATGCTTTGCCAGCAGGTCCTCGAAGCTCTTGATCTGGCCCACACGCACCAAGTGGTAGATCTCCTGGCGCGAGTAAGCGAAGTGCTCGCAGATGTGGTTGTTCACGGCCATGCCACGGCGCGCCATTTCCGCCTTCATGACCTGGGTGACCAGGGGCACGCAGCCGCCGCAGGTGGCACCAGCCTTTGTGCAGGCCTTCATCTCGGCAATGGTGCACGCCCCATTGCCCACGGCTTCGCAGATGCCACCCTTGGTGACGTTGTTGCACGAGCAGATCTGTGCCGTGTCGGGCAGGGCCTCCACGCCCAACCCGTGCTTGGCCTTGCCGTCGCTGGACGGGAAGATCAGGAACTCGGGATCATCGGGCAGCGTGATGCCGTTCAGGACCATCTGCAGCAACGTGCCGTATTCGGAGGCATCGCCGATCAGCACGGCGCCCAGCAGCTGCTTGCCATCCTCGCTGATGACGATCTTTTTGTAGACCTGGCGACGCTCGTCCACGTACTGGCAGGTGCGGCTGTGCGGCGTTTTCCCATGCGCGTCGCCAATGCTGGCTACGTCCACGCCCATGAGCTTGAGCTTGGTGCTCATGTCCGCACCGACGAAAGCCGCGTCGGTCTCACCCGCGATGTGGCGGGCGGCCACACGCGCCATGTCGTAGCCGGGCGCGACCAGGCCGAAGGTCTGCTCGTTCCACGAGGCGCATTCGCCGATGGCGTAGACATCGTGGTCGCTGGTACGGCAGGCACTGTCAATGGCCACGCCGCCGCGCGGGCCAATAGCCAGCAGGCTCTGACGCGCCAGTTCGTCTCGTGGGCGGATGCCAGCGGAGAACACGATCATGTCGGTCTCCAGCCAGGTGCCGTCGGCAAACACCATGCGGTGGCGCGCGCGGGCGCCATCGGTGATCTCCTGCGTATTGCGGCCGGTGTGCACCTGCACGCCCAGTTCTTCGATCTTGGCGCGCAGCACGCGGCCACCGCCCTCATCCACCTGAACAGCCATGAGCCTGGGAGCGAACTCGACCACATGGGTTTCGAGGCCCATGTCGCGCAGCGCCTTGGCGCATTCCAGGCCCAGCAGCCCCCCGCCCACGACCACGCCGGTCTTCGATTTGACACCCGAGGCCTGCATGGCCTCCAGGTCTTCGATGGTGCGGTAGACAAAGCAGTGATCGCGGTCGCGTCCGGACACCTGGGGCACGAAGGGATTGGAGCCGGTGGCCAACACCAGCTTGTCGTAGGTGAGCACTTCGCCATCCGCCGTGGTCACGGTGCGGATGCGACGGTCCACCGATGCAGCGCGCGCGGCCAGGCGCAACGTGAAGCCGGTGCGCTCGAAGAAGCCGGGTTCGACCAGCGAAAGTTCATCGGCCGAGGTGCCACTGAAGAAGGCCGACAGATGCACCCGGTCGTAGGCAGGGCGCGGCTCCTCGCACAGCACGGTGACCTCGACACCAGTCATGCCGGTTTCGGCCAGACTTTCGAGGAACTTGTGGCCGACCATGCCGTGGCCAATGAGAACGATTTTCATGCTTGCTCATCCTGCAAGAACCCGGGGAACCGTTTCGAGGGGTGCAGGATGTGCCATGCCAGCGGCACAGCACNCCCTCCGCGGAACCACGGGCGTGGGTTGGAACTACCAAGCGGGCGACTGCAAAAGCCGCAACTCGCTCGGGTGTTCCGCCATCATTAGCGGAGGGTATCGATCGGTCCGCAGGCAGCTTTACCAGCAGACACGGAAGGGGATCGCAATATTCATGCCGCNCCTTCCGAGGCCATGCCGAGCCTCTGTAGACGGACCAGGTAGGGCTGACCGGATCGTTCTCTGGAGTACCGCCCTGTGGCGGAATGCATCAATGCAGTGCAGCACCTCACCAAATCAGGGCAATCACCCATACCGTTAGCGAGCTGCAAGGACTGGAGTCGCCAGGCTTTGGCAAAGGCTTGGGCGGTGGACACTTTTGAATCTTCCGATTCACCAAAGCATCTGCAGTGTCACCCTTGCAACCCACCTTGCCTTGCAGTCATCTTTTCATTTCCAAACAAAGCGAGCTCCGGCAGACTGGCACGGCAGGACGGAGGCGACTGGCAACCACCGAGCATCACGTTCATGAAGCACCGACAGCCCCAGCCCCCATCAATACCCATGACCCCACCAGCATGAGCACCAGTATGAACACCGACCGGAGAGTCAACACCGACAGACGCAACGGGCAGGACCGCCGACAAACAGAAAAAGGCCCTCCCAGCAACTACGAACGCAGGCGTGCCGTGGAGGCACGGCAACCGGAATTGACGGAGCTGCATCTGGACGAAGAAGAACTCAAAGCGCTGGGATTTATAAAAACCACATCCACGCCACAAAGCCCGACTTGATATCTGCGGTGCCCCACAAGCGCCTGAAGCCGGTTGCCCAAACCCACAGGGATACACCGTTGCCCCGCTTCAGGTCCGCCACTCAGCAGCGTCCTGTTTCAATCTCCGTGGAGCGCAAGCAGACGGTGCGCCACCATATCCAATGCAGGCCGGGTGTTGCCCTGCTTGTCCGTCCAGACTCTCGGTGTGATGCTGCCCGAAAGCGCGAGTGAATCCCCATCGCGCAGGTTATGAATGGCAGCGCAAACNCCCGCCTCAAACGCAATCACATTCACAAAAAGCAACTCGCCATCCGCCGTGTTTGCACGCACCTTGGCCACAGTGAAAGGCTTTCCAGCCTTGTCGGTACGCTGCTCGGAATCACCGTAAAGCCTTCCGGCCACGAGTCCATCGATCATGAAAGTCCTCCGCCCCGGCGGGCCATCACCTGTTTTCGATCAGCACACAGCGCGCTCCCTGGCGGCCAGCCCGCACAACAAGCCCTAAGAGTGCAGCGGTCAGGAGGCATGGTACAAATCATTCAGGGATACCTCTGAGCGCCCTCTCAAGCAAAAAAGCCCAGAACCTTTCGGTTCTGGGCTTTTGCTATCAATGGTCGGCGTGGCGGGATTCGAACTCGCGACCCCTTGCACCCCATGCAAGTGCGCTACCAGGCTGCGCTACACGCCGACAAGACTTAAATTATATGCACAAAAAACCTCAGTTCAGAGAAAGCAGCGCACGAATCTCAAATAATTCTTTGCGCACCGCATTGGAGTCCAGGGTGAACCCCATCGCCTCGATGGAAAGGTCACGCGCGCTATCCACCAGCATGCTGGGCATCTGGGAATCCAGGCCATCACCATTCAATGCAGCGTCGGTTCCGGAATCATCGCGGGCCGGATGCGCAAGCTCCTGCAGACGATTGCGTGCACCACTGATCGTGAACCCCTGGTCGTACAGCAGATCGCGGATGCGGCGGATCATCAACACCTCATGGTGCTGGTAATAGCGCCGATTGCCGCGCCGCTTCATGGGACGCAACTGCGTGAACTCCTGCTCCCAATAGCGCAAAACATGGGGCTTGACGCCACACAACTCCGCGACCTCACCAATCGTGAAGTAGCGCTTGGCAGGGATGGAAGGAAGCGGGGTGCCCATGGGTTGTGGATTCAAACCGAACAGCCGACTAGCGTACTGCAGACGCGCACAGACCGCCAGCCATCGGCAACATTCTGGTCACAAAAAGCGCACAAATTCACGAGGCGGCGGCCGTCTGGATCTGCTCCTTGAGCTTGCTGCTGGCATGAAACGTCACGACCCGGCGTGCTTTGATCGGAATGGCCTCGCCCGTGCGCGGATTACGACCAGGTCGTGGAGCCTTGGTCCGAATCTGAAAGTTGCCGAAGCCCGACAACTTGACATCCTTGCCCTCCACAAGGCTCTGGGAGATCAGGTCAAAGAACGCATCGATCATGTCCTTGGACTCGCGCTTGTTCAGGCCGATTTGGTCGAACAGCAGATCGGCCAGCTGCGCCTTGGTCAGCGCTGGGGTCTCCAGGCTTTCGACTGCGAATTCGATCATGATTTATCACTCCCTTTGGACATCGTCACATCCGCAGCCGTGCGCCCGCCCGCTGCGTCAGCTGTGCGACCACGGCTTGCACGGCCGCCTCGATCTCGGCCTCTGTGAGCGTGGCCTCGTCACGCCCCAGAGTGAGACGCACAGCTAGGCTCTTCTCGCCGGGAGCCAGGCCACCTGCGGGGGTCTCTTCACCGGCACGCAATGCCTTGGGCCGGTACACGTCAAACAGCACGGCAGACCGCAGCATGCCATCGGGAACGGCCTGCTCCACCGCACCCATGATGTCGGCGTGCGTCACGCGCTCGGCCACCACTACGGCCAGATCACGCTCAACAGCCTGATGCTTGGCCACTGGCTTGAACTGGGGCACTACGCGTTGCAGCACGGCGTCGAGCTCCAGCTCGAACATCACAGGCGCCTGTGGCAAATCCCACGACTGGCGCCACTGAGGGTGCAACTCGCCCACAAAACCAATGGCACGCCCATTCACCAGCACGCGCGCACACCGGCCCGGGTGCATGGCAGGATGGGTCGCAGGCTCAAACATGGCCTGCACAGGCGCCAGGAGCGCCTCCAGATCGCCCTTCACGTCAAAGAAGTCGATAGCCTGCTCTTTGCGGCCCCATTGCAAGGTGTCGTTCGTGCCATACGCCAGGCCTGACACTCGCATAGGCTGATGAAAGCCTTCCACGGTGGTGTCCGTGTTGCGCACACTCGCGTCGCGCAGGAACACGCGGCCCAATTCGAACATCCGCACACGCTGTGCTTTGCGGTCCAGGTTGAACTTCAAAACTTGTAGCAGAGAACCCAGCAAGGTAGAGCGCATCACGCTCATCTGGCTTGCAATGGGGTTCAGCAGCTTGATGGGTTGTGTGTTGGCGGCCAGTTCGTGCTCCCAACGCTCTTCCACAAAACTGAAGTTGATCGTCTCCTGGTACCCCAGGCCTGCCAATGAACGGCGCACCGCAAACGGGCTGCGCGTGGCCTCGGCCGGCAACTTGGGCGTAATGGGCGCCAGCGGTGGGGTGGTGGGGAGGTTGTTGTAACCCACCATGCGCGCCACTTCTTCGATCAGGTCTTCCTCGATCGTGATGTCGAACCGGAACGACGGTGGCGTGACGGTGAGCGTACCCTCGCCCTGCACCACGGGCAGCCCCAGACGCTGCAATGCATCAGCGCATTGCGCCTGGGTGAGGGGCATACCGATGACCTTGGCCGCACGTGCGACACGCAGTGCGACCGGCCGGGGTACCGGCAGATTCACCGCCTGATCATCCATGGGGCCACATACCGTGTCAGGCGTACCGCAGATATCAATCACAAGCTGTGTGATGCGCTCGATGTGCTCCACGGTCAGGCTCGGGTCCACACCCCGCTCAAAGCGATGGCCTGCGTCGGTCGAGAAGTTGAAGCGGCGCGAGCGCCCTGCCACCGCCTTGGGCCACCAGAAGGCGGCCTCAATGTAAATGTGCTGGGTATCGTCGGAAACTGCCGTGGCGTCGCCGCCCATGATGCCGGCCAGCGACTCGACTTGGCTGTCGTCGGCGATCACACCCACCTTGTCGTCCACGGTGATGGTGTTGCCGTTGAGCAGCTTGAGCTGTTCACCGGGCTTGCCCCAGCGCACATCCAGGCCGCCGTGGATCTTGTCCAGATCAAAAATGTGAGACGGGCGCCCCAGCTCAAACATCACGTAGTTGGAGATATCCACCAACGGCGACACACCACGCTGTCCACAACGGGCCAGGCGATCCAGCATCCATTGGGGCGTGGCAGCCCGCGTGTTCACGTTGCGCACGATGCGGCCGGAGAAGCGGCCACACAGGTCAGGAGCGCTCACCTTGACCGGCAACCGGTCTGCAAGCTTGGTAGCCACGGCGGGGAACGAGGGTTGCTGCAGCGGCACCCCGGTCAGTGCGGACACTTCGCGCGCAATCCCGTAGACGCTGAGGCAATGCGCCAGGTTGGGCGTGAGCTTGAGGGTGAACAGCGTGTCATCCAAGTTCAAGTGTTCACGGATGTCCTGGCCCACCGGCGCAGAAGCATCGAGTTCGAGCAAACCGCCATGGTCCTCGGACAGCTTGAGTTCGCGCGCCGAGCACAACATGCCCTGGCTTTCCACACCGCGCAGCTTGCCCACCTTGATGAGGAACGGCTTGCCGTCATCACCCGGCGGCAGTTCGGCCCCCACCAGCGCACAAGGCACCTTGATNCCCACACGGGCGTTGGGAGCACCACACACGATATTCAGCAAGGCCCCCTGCCCCACGTCTACTTGGCACACGCGCAAGCGGTCGGCGTCCGGGTGCTGAACGGCTTCCTTGATTTCGCCGACCACAATTTTCGTGAAAGGCGGCGCCACGGGCCGCAATTCTTCAACTTCCAGACCCGCCATAGTCAGCGTGTCGGCCAGTTCTTGGGTGGTCAGCGGTGGGTTGCAAAATTCGCGCAACCAGGACTCAGGGAATTGCATAGTGAAGAGATTCTTTGGCGTTTGCTCTGAAAAAAATAGCTGCTTGCGCTTGTCTGTTCTTTATTTCCATGTCAAAAGGCGATGGAACCCATTGAAATCAAGCGCTAGCAGCTCACTTTTTTGCCTTATTGGAACTGCGACAGGAAACGAATGTCGCCGTCGAAGAACAGGCGCAGGTCGTTCACGCCATAGCGCAACATGGTCAGGCGGTCCGGTCCCATGCCAAAGGCAAAGCCGATGTACTTTTCGGGGTCGAGGCCCATGTTGCGCACCACGTTGGGGTGCACCTGGCCCGAGCCTGCCACCTCCAGCCAACGGCCGGCCAATGGGCCCGTCTGGAACTGGATGTCGATCTCAGCGCTGGGCTCCGTGAAGGGGAAGAAGCTGGGACGGAAGCGCAGCACGAGGTCGTCACTCTCGAAGAACGTGCGGCAAAAATCCGTGAAGATGACCTTAAGATCCTTGAAACTCACGTTTTCGCCAACCCACAGGCCTTCGCACTGGTGGAACATGGGCGAGTGCGTGGCGTCACTGTCCACCCGGTAGGTGCGGCCCGGCGCAATGACGCGGATCTCGGGCATCGCTTGGCCGGCATCCAGCGCGGCACGGTGCTTTTTGACATGCTGCACCGCGTGGCGGATCTGCATGGGGCTGGTGTGCGTGCGCAGCAGGTTGGGGGCAGTGGCAGTGCCGCCCTCGACATAAAACGTGTCATGCATGGACCGCGCAGGGTGGTCTTCCGGCGTATTCAATGCGGTGAAGTTGAACCAGTCGGTTTCGATCTCGGGGCCTTCGGCGACGTCAAAACCCATGGAGCCAAAGATGCCCTGGATGCGTTCAAGCGTGAGGGACACCGGGTGAAGACCACCCTGCCCGCGCTGGCGGCCTGGCAGGCTCACATCCAATGCCTCGGCCTTGAGCTGAAGCTGCAATTCTGCGTCGGCCAGCGCCTGGCGGCGTGCGGTCAGTGCGGCTTCAATGGCTTGCTTGGCCACATTGATGGCTGCGCCACGGGATTTTTTTTCCTCGACGGACAGCTGCGCCATGCCCTTCATCAGCTCGGTCACGCGGCCCGACTTGCCCAGAAACTGCGCCTTGGCGTTTTCCAGATCAGCGGGGGNGGCGCTTTGGGCAAACAGTTGCGTCGCGCTCTCGACCAGGGAATCCAACTCGTTCATACGACTCTTTATCGCTCGTGAAAAATAAACAAGGGCTAGCGCCTTTTCAAGCTCTAGCCCTTGCTGTTATTGCGCAAGCAGCTATCAGAACGATAGCCGCTCATCGTGATCTCAAGCAGCCAGCTTGGCCTTGACTTGGTTCACGATGCTGCCAAAGGCAGCCTTGTCGTGCACGGCGAGGTCGGCCAGCATCTTGCGGTCGATCTCGATGGATGCCTTCTTCAGGCCGTTGGCGAACTGGCTGTAGGTCAGGCCCAGTTCACGGGCAGCGGCGTTGATACGGGCGATCCACAACTGGCGGAACACGCGCTTCTTGGTGCGGCGGTCACGGTAGGCATATTGCCCAGCCTTCATTACCGCCTGTTTGGCGATACGGTAGACATTACCGCGGCGACCACGGAAGCCCTTGGCAAGGGCGAGAACTTTCTTGTGACGGGCACGGGCCGTTACACCACGTTTGACGCGAGGCATGTATGTACTCCTTGTTCGTCGTTATTAAAGGCCAGCACTGGGCAGCATTTGTGCGATAGAGCCCATGTTGGTCTCATGCACAGCAACTGCACCACGCAGGTGGCGCTTGTTCTTGGTGGTCTTCTTGGTCAAGATGTGACGTTTGAAGGCTTGACCGCGCTTGACGGTGCCACCGGGACGAACGCGGAAACGTTTTTTCGCGCTGCTCTTGGTCTTCATTTTGGGCATGTGAATGCTCCTTTTGTTTGTGCTCGTGAGGCGTTTGCAAACCGATCTGCAAACTTGTTGGCCCCGAGCCACTTTTATCGAAGGGTTCGCACCCTTCGCTCAGCAGTGCCGAAACACTGCCTTTTTGAACCCTGCCCCGATGACGGAGCAGCATTCAAAATCTCATACCAACCCGCACAACTTCAGGCTGCGGTGCCCGTTGCCGGAGCAACCTCTGCTGCTGGCTTGGCACCAGCAGGCTTTTTCTTGCCCGGGGCAATCATCATGATCATCTGGCGGCCTTCCAACTTGGGAAACTGCTCGATGATGATGCTGTCTGCCAATTCGTCACGAATCCGGTTCAGCAAAGCCAAGCCCAGTTCTTGGTGCGTGATTTCGCGCCCCCGGAATCGCAGCGTGATCTTGCACTTGTCGCCATCCGCCAGAAAACGGCGGATGTTGCGCATCTTGATGTTGTAGTCGCCATCGTCCGTGCCCGGACGGAACTTGACTTCCTTGATCTCAATGACCGTTTGCTTGGCTTTGGCTTCCGCCGCACGCTTTTGCTCTTGGTACTTGAACTTGCCGTAGTCCATGAGGCGGCACACTGGAGGGTTAGCCGTAGCGGCGATTTCCACCAGATCCACATCCAACTCGCCCGCCATGCGCAGGGCTTCCATCAGACTGACAACACCCAAAGGCTCGTTATCAGGACCCGAAAGACGGACCTCCGGAGCCATGATTTCACGGTTCAGGCGGTGCTTGCGCTCTTCACGGTGGCGACGATCACGAAATTCAGTAGCGATGGCTATCTTCCTTCAATCAAAATACTACAAACTTTGTAGCTACAACCGTACACATGGCAGGCGCCGAAGCATGTTTTCACTAAAAATCAGGCTTTGGTGGCAATGTCTTGGGCGATCAGCTCAGCGAACGCTTCAACAGACATCACGCCGAGGTCACGATTGCCCCGGCCGCGCACTGCGACGGCTCCTGCGGCCTTTTCCTTGTCGCCCGCGACAAGGATGTACGGCAGCTTTTGCAACGAATGCTCGCGTATTTTATACGTAATCTTTTCGTTGCGCAGATCGACCGCCACCCTAAGGTCTTGATTCGGAAGTGCTTTTTGCAGTTTTGCGGCAATTTCGCGACAGTAATCGGCCTGTGCGTCGGTGATGTTGAGCACCGCAACCTGCACCGGAGCGAGCCAGACCGGGAACGCCCCGGCATAGTGTTCGATCAGCATGCCAATGAACCGTTCCATGCTGCCCACGGTTGCACGGTGCAGCATCAGTGGGCGCTTGCGGCTGCCGTCTTCGGCCACGTATTCGGCGTCCAGGCGCTCGGGAAGGTTGGGGTCGATCTGCATCGTGCCGCACTGCCATTGACGGCCCAGCGCGTCCTTGAGCGTGTACTCGATCTTCGGACCATAGAACGCACCTTCGCCTTCGGCAATCTCGAACTCGCAACCCGAATGGCGCAGGCCATCCATCAGCGCCTTCTCCGCGCGGTCCCACGACTCGTCCGTGCCAATGCGTGCCTCGGGCCGTGTGGCCACCTTGTAGATGATGTCGGTAAAGCCAAAGTCCTTGTAGACCTTCTGCACCAGCGCCGTGTAGTTGGCGCACTCTTCCAGCACCTGCTCTTCCGTACAGAAAATGTGCCCGTCATCCTGTGTGAAGCCGCGCACGCGCATGATGCCGTGCAGGCCGCCCGTAGGCTCATTGCGGTGGCAGGCACCGAACTCGCCGTAGCGCAATGGCAGGTCGCGGTAGCTCTTGATCCCCTGCTTGTAGATCAGGATGTGGCCGGGGCAGTTCATCGGCTTGAGCGCGTACTCGCGCTTTTCCGACTCGGTCGTGAACATGTTGTCGCGGTACTTGTCCCAGTGGCCCGTTTTCTCCCACAGGCTCTTGTCCAGGATCTGTGGACCCTTGACCTCCTGGTAGCCGTTATTGCGATAGACGCGGCGCATGTACTGCTCCACCTCTTGCCACAAAGCCCAGCCCTTGGGGTGCCAGAACACGGTGCCGGGCGAATGCTCATCCATGTGGAACAGGTCCAGTTCACGCCCCAGCTTGCGGTGGTCGCGCTTTTCGGCCTCTTCCAGCATGGTGAGGTACTGCTGCAGTTCTTCTTTGGAAGTCCAGGCCGTGCCATAAATACGCTGCAGCATCTCGTTGCGGTGGTCGCCACGCCAGTAGGCGCCCGCTACCTTCATGAGCTTGAAGAACTTCAGCTTGCCCGTGCTGGGCACGTGGGGGCCACGGCATAGGTCTTCGAAATTGCCTTCGCGGTACAGGCTCACGTCTTCATTGCTGGGGATGCTCGCAATGATCTCAGCCTTGTAGTGCTCGCCCAGGCCCTTGAAATAGGCCACGGCCTCGTCGCGCGGCAGAACGCGGCGTACCACGGGCTCGTCCTTGGCGGCGAGTTCGGCCATGCGCTTTTCGATGGCCACCAGGTCCTCAGGCGTGAAGGGGCGCTTGTACGCAAAGTCGTAGAAGAAACCGTTCTCGATCACCGGGCCGATGGTCACCTGGGCTTCCGGGAACAGCTCCTTGACGGCATAGGCCAGCAAGTGGGCTGTGGAGTGGCGAATGACCTCCAGGCCATCGGCATCCTTGGCCGTGATGATGGACAGCGGGCTGTCGGCCGTGATCTGGTAACTGGTGTCCACCACCTTGCCGTCAATCTTGCCGGCCAGAGCCGCCTTGGCCAGACCGGTGCCGATAGAGGCCGCCACTTCGGCCACCGTGACAGGACCCTGGAATTCGCGCTGCGAGCCATCAGGAAGCGTGATGTGAATCATGGGAGTAACTCTTTCTTTTCAATCAGTGCAATGGATGCGGGCACGCGCCAGGCCCAGAAACAAAAAAGCGCGGAACGGGTCCGCGCTTTCTGGATGAGGAGTGCAATCTCGTGCAGGCGCGAACAGCCAGCCTTAACGGCCAGTCAACATCTCCGATGTAGTTCGCGGTGTCATAACCAGATTGCCTTTCTCGCTCTTGTAAGTGGAATTTTTGGCATTTTNCCCCCGCCCCGGGATCGATTGCCCAGACAACGCGCTTGCGCACATCATCAAAGACGTTTCGCTTACACAACTGGAGCACCCATGAACACGCCCGCCCCATGAGCAAAACTGTGCGATGATTTTTGGCGGTAGTCAATCTGGCAACTACAGTCGGTGCGTCGAAATGTGAGAAAGTCCTGCACTAGGGCGTCACCAAGCCAGGCGTCCCGGTAACACGGGCGTCAAGCAACAGCACCCCGCTAGCACCGATTGCGCAGCCACACCCCAAGGCAGCACTTCGGTACACCCCCCCACACTGGCTCGTAGCTGATCTTCGGCCAGGATCGGCTTTATGAGAATGTTTATGCACCCTGAGATTTCCGTTGTCATCCCTGTCTATTGTGAAGAAGCCGGCATCCGCTTCACCTTGCGGGAGGTCGAGAAATTTCTGGCTGTGTCAGCCTCCACCTGGGAAATCGTGGTGGTGGATGATGGGTCCAAAGACAACACATGGAATGAAATTACCGCCATCTCTCAAACCATGGCCCGGTTGCGGGGTCTGCGCCTGAGTCGCAATTTTGGCAAGGAAGCGGCGGTGTCGGCAGGCCTGGAGGCGGCACGAGGCAAGGCGGTGATCATCATGGACGGCGACATGCAGCNCCCTCCTTCCCTGCTCCCGACCATGATCGAAACTTGGCGCACTGGCGAGTTCGACATCGTGGAAGCGGTCAAATCCAGCCGGGGCGACGAATCCAGCCTCTCTGCAGCACGGGCAAAACTGTTTTATCTAATTTTGCGGGCGTTCTCCGGCCACGACTTGAACGGCGCGTCCGACTACAAACTGCTTGATCAACGGGTCATCGAGGCGTATCGCACGATGAAAGAACGCAACGTCTTCTTTCGCGGCATGATCAGCTGGATGGGGTTCCGGTCTACGCAGATCCCCTTCGAGGTGGAGCCCCGCATCGCTGGAGATTCGGGATGGTCTGTCTTTGGCCTGATTCGCCTTGCGGCCGTTGCCGTCACAAGTTTCAGCACTTTTCCACTGCACCTGATCACAATCTTTGGTGTGCTCTTCTTCGCATTTTCCGTCATGCTGGGGATGCACACGGTGTACATGAAGTTGTCGGGAGCGGCGATCAACGGCTTTACCACCGTCATCTTGCTGCTACTGATCATCGGCAGCTCACTGATGATTGGCCTCGGAATCATCGGGGAGTATCTCGCGCGCATCTATGACGAGGTCAAACAACGACCCCGCTACATCGTCTCCCAGAAGCTGCCTCTGAACCAACCCGACAACCCCGCCAGCCCTTGATCCGGCAACGCAGGCCGCACGCCTGAGCGCTCCATGTCGCACTGACCCTTCTTTCTCCACCACGCGGGGGTCACGGCACCGCTATTTCACATTCACCATTGCCCTCATGCCCTCCTTTTCCAAACTGCTTCGCTATGGCGTTGTGGGTGTTATCGGTGCCGTAGTGCACATGTCCNCCCTGTTCCTGCTGGTGGAGCTTGGCTTAACAGGGCCGGTCGTTGCCACCACCACAGGGTTTGTATTTGCACTGCTGATCTCCTACGGAATGAACAGGATCTGGACCTTTGGATACGTTGGCAGCTACTGGGCTTCGCTGATCAGGTACTGCATCGTGTCGCTGATCGGCCTGGGGCTGAACATCCTCATCATCAAGCTGTTCACGGATTTTCTGGGCCTGTGGTACGGCTGGGGGGCGTTTGTAGCTGTGGGCGCCGTGGCACTGAACAATTTCCTTCTCAACAACGCCTGGACCTTCACGCACAAGACCTCGGACATGCCCTAAACAAGCTCTGGCAACGGCCCATCACNCCCCGCGCAACAGGGGTCTTGGGCTCTCTTGCCCTTCGAGGAACAGGGCGCAGCCCCCGGCAACAAGACGATCAAAAGGGTAGACATGCAGACAGCCGCTTTGATGACCCGCCAGCGAACATCAAGCTACTGGATAGCGCTGATCTTTGTCGCCATCCTGGGGGCCATACAGGTCTACTTCTTTGACATTACATTCCACGGCCCTGACCAGATCCGCGACGTGGAAATAGCACGCAGACTGATCCATCACCGGGAATGGCCGCTCAACGGTCCTCCGCTGTTCGGGGAACGTTTCAACCTGCCGCCAGGTTTTTACTACCTGCTCGCCCTGCCCCTTCTGGTCAGGGACACCGAGGCTGCGATCTTCATCACATTCGGCGCTCTGTTTGCGCTGTCGGTCTGGTATCTGCTCCGCGTCATCCACGCACAGTTGGGTTCCAGATGTGCACTTGCCTATGCAGTGCTGGCATTCCCCGTCTTTGCGTCTTTCTACACCCACAGCGCCTGGAATCCTGCTCTGGTGATGACATTGAGCAATGTGGTCCTGGGGTTGTTCATCAGCCTTGCGCAACAGCACCGTCACGATGGGCTGTTNCTTCCGCTTGCGGCATTCCTGCTTGTACAAATCCACCCCTCTGCAGCGCCATTGTTGCTGGGCCTGGGAATCTACGCACTGCTGAACTACCAGGTTCTCCTGAACCGTAGAACGCTGGCTTCCCTGCTCCTCATTGCAGGGCTGACAGCCGTGTGGGGAAGTCAATCAGGTGCCGTCTCGAAGCTGTTGTCGCCCGCGCCTGCGTCGGCCGCCACAGCCTCCGGCCATGGCTGGCTCAGCAATCTGTTGGACATGGACAAATGGCGTGACGTTTTCCTGATGCCCTACAGCGCCATTGAGAGCATCCAGCCGGCCATCAGTGGACTGGGCGCACTGACGGCCTTTCACCTGACTCTGATGCTGGGAGGGGTGTTGCTGGGCATCGTCTTTGCAGCAAAAGAGCGGGCCCTCCGCTGGATATTGCTCACCACGGTGCTGTGGTTCATCGTTTCCATGGCTTTTCTAAGCCAGGGCGCTTTTTGGCACCTGGACGTGGTGCACCCGTGGCTTGCAGTATTGGCGGCCTATGGTTTGGCGCGCGCCAGCGAAAAAGCGTCACTTTCGACCGGGCACTTCAATGCCCTAGCCACAACATCCTTGGTCCTCGTTGTCGTCGCCCATCTGAACCTTTACCTTCAGTTCGAGAAAAGGGGCAAATACGATCTCCTGCTCGCGTCGCTGTTTTTCCCCAAACTCGAACCCCTGGAATACAAGATTCCGGGGTACACATTCAAGTACCTGCATGCGATGCGCGACGGCCTGTCGAGCCGAGGGATTTGCCAGGACCAAGTCATCGGCCTGGACCCCATGGTGATAGGCAACGCCGTCAACCGGACGCTCGACGCGCCTTGCCCCTCTCCGGCTACGACGGAGCAGGTTTCGCAGACCCTTTATTTCATCGCCAACTATCAGGATGCACTCCGGTTCGACTTCACCAAAGGCTTGCAGGCCATGACCACAGTGGGCGCCAGCGCGATTTATGCAGTCCGCAACACTGGTGCGCTGGTCAATGGCAAGGCAGAAAACAATGTCCTGTCCAACAAAAAGATCGACTACATGACCTTCCTGCCAGCACGACTCGCAGAAGGCCTGACCCTCNCCCTCCCGCCTGCGCCAGAAACCATCGTGCGTGTTGCCTTGCGGTGCGGCAGGGACTACCCCATCGAACAACAGGCCCATTGGAAGGTGCAGGGCGCCGAGTACAAAAAACCCCTGACCACCGCGCACGCCCGGTACCTTGGTTCCAACTACTACGATCTGGAGTGGACACTGACCATGCCCGCAAGCCAAGTCTACGGTGCCACCATTTCGTCGACGCTGGGCCCACTGGACTGCGACGTTTCGGCAATTACCCGTCCCATCACTGCGCACTGAGGGGGCGAACTCCCCGGAAAGACCACGCAAAGCCCATGTGCGCGTACCGCCCGGCCCCGATGCGTCCCACACCAAACGAAAGAGAGAGATGAAAAAAGCCACCCCGCAGGGTGGCTTCTTGTCTTGCCGTAACTCCATCCCCTGTGCGGGGGATTTCAGATCAGTGGAACTGCTCTTCTTCGGTCGAACCCGTCAGGGCCTTCACGGAGGACGAGCCGCCCTGGATCACCGTGGTCACGTCGTCGAAGTAGCCTGCGCCCACTTCCTGCTGGTGCGACACGAAGGTGTAGCCCTTTTCGCGTGCTGCGAATTCTGGCTCTTGCACCATCTCGGTGTAGTGCTTCATCCCTTCGCCCTGGGCGTATGCATGGGCGAACTGGAATGTGTTGAACCAGTTGATATGGATACCGGCCAGCGTGATGAACTGGTACTTGTAGCCCAGGGCCGACAGGTCTTCCTGGAACGAAGCGATCTGCTTGTCGTTGAGGTTCTTCTTCCAGTTGAACGAGGGCGAGCAGTTGTACGACAGCAGCTTGCCGGGGCAGGCGGCGTGCACAGCTTGCGCAAATTCACGGGCGAAGCCGATGTCTGGCACGCCGGTTTCGCACCACACCAGATCGGCGTAGGGGGCGTAGGCCACGCCACGGCTGATGGCTTGCTCCAGGCCGTTCTTGACGCGGTAGAAGCCTTCTTGCGTGCGCTCGCCAGTCAGGAAGGGCTTGTCGTTGGCGTCGTGGTCGGACGTGATCAGGTTGGCTGCTTCAGCGTCGGTACGGGCCAGAACGATGGTGGACACGCCCATCACGTCGGCCGCGAAACGTGCGGAGATCAGCTTTTCGCAGGCTTCTTGCGTAGGCACCAGCACCTTGCCACCCATGTGGCCGCACTTCTTCACGGCGGCCAGTTGGTCTTCAAAGTGAACACCAGCAGCGCCCGACTGGATCATGTTCTTCATCAGTTCGAACGCGTTCAGCACGCCTCCGAAACCGGCTTCAGCGTCAGCCACGATAGGCAGGAAGTAGTCGATGAATTCCTTGTCGCCGGGGTTGATGCCACGGCCCCACTGGATTTCGTCAGCGCGCTTGAAGGTGTTGTTGATGCGGCGAACCATGGTGGGCACCGAGTCGTAGGCATACAGCGACTGGTCGGGATACATGGTTTCGCTGGTGTTGCCGTCGGCGGCCACTTGCCAGCCCGACAGGTACACGGCTTCGAGGCCTGCCTTGGCTTGCTGCATGGCCTGGCCGGCGGAGATGGCGCCGAACGCGTTGACGTAGCCCTTCTTGGCGCCGCCGTTGATCTTGTCCCACAGCTTTTCAGCGCCGCGCTTGGCCAGCGTGTGCTCAATGGGCAACGAGCCGCGCAGACGCACCACGTCGGCAGCGGAGTAGCCGCGCTTCACGCCCTTCCAGCGGGGGTTGGTCGCCCAGTCTTTTTCCAGGGCGGCAATTTGCTGTTCGCGGCTCAGTTGTTCGTTGAGGGATTGGGGCATGAGATCACTCCAGAGGTTGGTTGAAAACGCCGGGCTGCTTGTGCCGCCCTTGGAGACAACTTTAAGTCTTCTATAAGACTTGCGCAAGCTCTTATGTCTTATAGAAGATATAAATTTTCTCTTTGAAAAACAACAACTTAACCACAGCATTTCTCAATACAGAAATTGATTTCTCATATCGAGAAAAAATGCGGCAATGCAACATCTATCGCATTCCACATTGAGGAATTAAAATTCCGCATTACAAAAAGAACAGGCCAGCATTCACAACGCGGCCAAGGGCGGCGCTTGCAGCCAGTCCCCCCCGGCAATCCGGGGNGCAGAGACTACATGCCGGGGATTGATCTCATAGACCAGGCAAGGCACGCCCTGCCCGCCCACATCAACCACGATCTCGCGCTTCACATACTCGTCACTGGGGGTCGCCCCCAGGTCCTCGATCTCGTCCAGTACGGCTTCCAGCGCTGGCTCAATGGCATACACCTCCCCGTGCACCACCCCCAGGGGCCCGCCCAACGCCATGCCGGGATAGGCCCCCAGGTGGTAGAGCACCCCAGGCACCTGGGCGGCCCCCATGAATCTTGGCGCCGGGCGAAGGCGGGTGATGTCATTGGATCCGCCGCGCCGCAAGGTGCCATAGACAAAGACATGGCGTGCAGGGCTGGCGGGCGGGGNTTCGTCGGGCATGATGCGCACCTCATTTTCGTTGAGCGATCACCAGTCTAGTGAATACCACTCCCAGCCGCCCCTTTGCCTACCTGTGCCTAGCCCTCAGCATGGCGCTGGTGGGCAGCTACGTGGCGCTGTCCAAACCGCTGGCCGCCGTGCTGCCGGTTTTTCTGCTCGCATGGATGCGTTTTGGCATTGGTGGCGTAGCCATGTTGCATTGGCTCCGCAAACCTGTGGATGAGCCGCCCCTCGCCCCACAAACCCGGCGGCTGCTGTTTCTGCAGTCGTTTCTGGGCAATTTCCTGTTCACCATCTGCATGATCTATGGCGTGAGCCTCACCGATGCGGTCACGGCCGGAGTGACCCTGGCCGCGATTCCCGCCGCGGTGGCGGTGATGGGCTGGCTCTTTTTGCACGAACGCGTGGCGCCACGCACCTGGGCCGCCGTGGTTTGTGCCGTGGCGGGGATTGCCTTGTTTTCGCTATCAAAACAAGAGCATTCAGCGCATATTGGACAAGCGCCAGGCACCCAAAATACTCAAAACCTTGCATGGTTGGGGCCCTTGCTGCTGCTGGGCGCGGTGGTGTGCGAAGCTGCTTACACGGTGATCGGCAAGAAGCTCACCAGCAGTCTGGGCCCCAAGCGCATCNCCTCGCTCATCAACCTGTGGGGCTTTGTGCTGTCCACTCCGTTCGGGCTGTACGCCGCCTGGCATTTTGACTTTGCCGCCGTAGGCTGGGGCACCTGGACGCTGCTGGTGTTCTACGCGCTGGCTGCCTGCGTGTGGACGGTGTGGCTCTGGATGACCGGGCTCAAGGCCGTGCCGGCTGCTCAGGGCGGCGTCTTCTCGGTCATGTTGCCAGTGAGCGCGGCCCTGGTCGGCGTGCTGGTGCTGGGCGAATCACTGACCGTCTGGCAATGGGCGGCGTTTGCCATCGCGCTGGCCAGCATGCTGCTGGCCNCCCTGCCCTCACGCACAGCGCTGCGTGTCGGCCGACGCGACAATCAAGCAGGCTGACGGCAGCCCGACCGCGATCGCTACGCAGCCAAGGGCTGTGTGCTGACCACGATGCCATCCGCATCGGCATACAGCCAGTCGCCCGGCCGCACCCAGACCCCCTGGATCTGCACGGCCACATCACGCTGCCCCTCGCCACGGCGCTCGGTGGGCAATGGCATCAACCCCAGCGCACGAAGGCCGACGGCTGCGGCGTTCAGTTCGGCCACGTCACGCACGCAGCCATCCACCACCAGGCCGGCCCAGCCATTGCGCGCAGCGGCAGCCGCCAGATTGCCACCCACCAGAGCGCGGCGCAGCGATCCACCCCCATCCACCACCAGCACGCGGCCCTCACCCGGTGACTCCACAGCAGCCTTGACCTGCGTGTTGTCCTCATGGCACTTGACGGTGCTTACGGGGCCCGCAAACGCGGCCACACCGCCAAAACTCTGGAAAACGGGGGGCAAAACGCGGAAAGACCCGCTCATATCACCCTTGTGCTCGTCGCAAAAATCACAGGTGCTGAAGGGGGTGGAGGAAGGTGCAGCAGTCATGTTTCGAAAGCCTTTCAGGCGGAATGAACAACAGGGAAAGCGGCTAGGAGGCTGCGCGGCAGAAGGAACATCGGCTGCAACGTGCGATAAACCGGTCTCGCGCGGTACTACCTCCTGCGCCCAGGGGTCCACCCTGGGCTTGTCGGTAGCACCGCGCGATCCCCGGTTTTCGCGCGTTTCGCTTCGATGCCTTCTGCCGCGAAGCCTCCTAGCGCCGGGCCACGCAGGTTGCCCCGCATTGTCATACAGCCCCAGGGGCAGGCCCGCAAACGCGGCCCGCGCAGGCCGCTTTGTCAAGGCAGGAGCGCAGCGTGGGCAACTTATTGGCCTGCACGCGGCACCACGGCTACAAATCGAGGCAAAAAAAGCCGTTTCTCCCTTGGAAACGCGTTTTTTTCCCAGTAGCATCAGCCTGCCAGTGGGAAAGCCTAGTTTTCGCTGGTGAAAATTTACTTCCAACAAGGAAAACCCAACATGGCAACTGCAAAAAAAGCTCCGGCAAAAACAGCCCCCGCAGCCAAGACGGCTGCTGCCCCCGCCAAGAAGCGCACCCCCAACGCTGCTTTCATGAAAGCGCTCACGCCCAGCCCCGCGCTGGCCGCCGTGGTGGGCTCGGCACCGCTGCCACGCACGGAGATCATCAGCAAGCTGTGGGTCTACATCAAGGCCAACAACCTGCAGGACGCCACCAACAAGCGCAACATCAACGCCGATGCCAAGCTCAAAGAGCTGTTCGGCAAGCCCCAGGTCTCGATGTTTGAGCTGGCTGGCCTGATTGGCAAGCACGTCAAATAATCCCCGCACCTGGTGCACCAAAGAAGCCGGCTCAGCCGGCTTTTTTTCGCCTGTACTCCAGCAGACTGTGGCGCATTAACATCAATGCAAATGAGAATGACCCGCATTTGATGTAACATAATGAAGCAAGTCGAAGCACAGCCATGTTGATCTAGCCACTGCCTCTCGCCTGCGCCTGGCGCCCCGCGCGCCATCAGCACATCCCCACCGACGGAGGCCATCTTGGCAAAACCACGCGCTCAGCGCCGCAGCTCCGTGCTGCGCCCACAACAATCCTCTCCTTCCTTCGTGTCCACCACACCGCGCGGCCTGTCGTCCGACAAGGCCCTGCTCCCGCTGGGCGCACTCATGTTGGCTGCCTCTGTGGGCGCCATGGCACAGACCACCACCCCCGAGAAAACGCTGGCCCCCGTGGTCGTCAAAGAACGTGCCGAAGCCCCCGAGGGCAAAGACAGCGTGCGCGCCACCGAGACCACCATCGGCAAGGGCAAGCAGCAGCTGCGTGACATTCCCCAGTCGGTCACCGTGGTCACCGAACGCCTGATCGACGACCGCAACCTCGACACCGTCAAGGAAGCCCTGAAGAACACCGCTGGCATCACCTTCCTGGCGGCAGAAGGCGGCGAGGAAGACATCCGCCTGCGCGGCTTTGCGCTGCAAAGCACGGGTGACATGTTCATCGACGGCATGCGCGACCCCGCGTTTTATGACCGCGATACCTTCAACCTGGACCGCGTCGAACTGCTGCGTGGCTCGGCATCGATGCTGTTCGGCCGGGGCTCCACCGGCGGCGCGGTCAACCAGGTGAGCAAGGCCCCGCGCCTTATCGATTCGCACCAGGTCGACCTGACCCTGGGCAGCCACCAATACCGCCGCATCACGGGCGACTTCAACATCCTCACCGGCGAAAACGCAGCCCTGCGCCTGAACGCGATGAGCACCACGGCCGACAACAACGGCTCGGGCAGCAGCATCGAGAAGAAGGGCATTGCCGGCACCTACGCCTTTGGCATCGGAACGCGCGACGAGTTCTCCGTGAGCCTGTACCACCTGGACAACAAGAACGGCATGAACTACGGCATGCCCTGGATCCGCCGCAGCGCAGGCTCGCCCGCCAGCGACACCACGCTGCTGCCGCTGGACCCCAAGGCCTACTACGGCGCCGCCAGCGACTACAACGCCGGCAGTGCAAGCTTTGCCACGCTGGGTCACATCCACCGCTTTGACGGCGATGCCGAGCTCAAGACGCAACTGCGCGTGGGCCGCTTCGAGCGTGACCAGCGCGCCGGCGCCATCCGCCTGGCAGCGGCCGCCCAGCAACCCGGCGGCGTGGCTGCCACGCTGGAGAACTTCGGCCCGGCCACGCGCCTGACGCGCGGCACGCACCTGAAGATCCAGGACATGGACACGGTGCACCTGCAAAGCGACTTCAGCAAGAAATTTGAAGCCCTGGGCTACAAGCACGAATTGCTGGCAGGTGCAGACTTTTCCCACGAAAAGAAGACCGTGTATGGCGCACGCACTGCAGCGCAAGGGGGCGTCAATATCACGAAACCGCCAACCACCGTGGGCACACCGAACGACGGCGTCGGCGTGGACGAAACCCTGCGCGTGCTGCGCGACACCAGCAACTTTGAAGCCAAGGGCTTTGGCATCTATGCCCAAGACCTGATCCAGATCGCTCCGCACTGGAAGCTGCTGGCCGGCCTGCGCTACGACAACATGGACGGCCGCTACAACACGTTCGGCATTCCTGCCGATGCGCCAGGCCCCGTCACCACCACCAGCTACCGCCAGAAGATTTCCGAGTGGAGCAAGCGTGCAGGCGTGCTGTACCAGCCCAACGACCTGCAGTCGTACCACTTCTCGTACGGCACGTCGTTCAACACCTCGGGCGACACGTATTCGTACAGCGCCCAGACGGTGAACACGCCGCCCGAAGCCAGCCGCAACATCGAAATCGGCGCCAAGCTGGACTCGGCCGACAAGCGCTTCACCACACGACTGGCCGTGTTCCACTCCACCAAGTACCGTGAGCGCAACACCGACCCCGACCTGAACATCGCCGTACTGTCGGGCAAGCGCCACGCCGCGGGTGCCGAGATCGACATCACCGGCCGCTTGACGTCCAAGTGGGAGATCTATGGCTCGTACATGTGGATGCCCAGCGCAAAGATCGACATCGGTGCTGAAGGCGCCGAAGGCCAGGGCACACGCCCCTCGCTCACGCCCCGCCACAGCGGCACGGTGTGGACCACCTACCAGATCACACCCGAACTGCGCGTGGGTGGCGGCCTGAACTTCCGCAGCTCGCAAACCCCCAACCGCAACCCCGGCTGGGAAGTGCCAGGCTACGTGACCGCCGACCTGATGGCCGAATACGCCATCAACGAGCGCTACACGATCAAGGCCAATCTGAGCAACGTGACGAACAAGCTCTACGCCGACTCGATCTACAGCGGCCACTACATTCCGGGCGCGGGCCGCGTCTTCCAGGTCACGGCCAGCATGAAGTTCTGACAGGGCTCGCGCAGACATAGATGGCCACCTGCAGTTCCAAGGGGCAGGCAGGTGGCAATCCTCTGTTTTGCGCGAGTTATCTCTGACCGGCGTCACAACGTTTCTTCAAGGTATTTGCCGCCCCCTTACCGGGGCGGCTTTTTTGCTTTACAACCCCCGCCATGCTCCTCACGCTCCCCGATCTTCTCTCGCCGCATGACCTGCAGACCGCCCGCCAGCTGCTGCGCAACGCCCCCTGGGCCGATGGCAAGGACAGTGCGGGCACTCAGGCGCGCCAGGCCAAGAACAATGAACAGTTGCCCCGCGACTGCGAGGCTGCGCAGCGCATTTCAGCCCTGGTGATGGCGTCGCTGGACCGCAGTGCGCTGTTCCTGACCGCCNCCCTGCCCAAGCGCGTCTTCCCCCCGCGCATCAACCGCTACGGCGGTGGCGCCAACCACTACGGCGACCATGTGGACAGCGCCGTGCGCCAGATGGCGGACCGGCGCGAACGCCTGCGCACCGACATCTCGTGCACCGTGTTTCTGTCCGAGCCCGACGAATACGACGGCGGCGAGCTCTGCATCGACGACACCTTTGGTGAGCAACGCGTCAAGCTGCCCGCAGGCCACGCGGTGATCTACCCCGGCACCAGCGTGCACCAGGTGAGCCCCGTGACCCGGGGGCACCGTATGGCCTGTTTCTTCTGGGTAGAAAGCATGGTGCGCAGCGACGAGCAGCGGCGCCTGCTCTACAACATGGACATGGCCCTGCTGCGCCTGCGGCAGGAGCACGGCGAATCGCCGGAGACCGTGGCCCTGACGGGTACGTACCACAACCTGCTGCGCATGTGGGCGGATACGTGAGCCAGCCTGCCTCCGATCCCCGCACCGTCCTGCCGCCTGGTATCGTGAACCTGGCGGACCACGAAACCCATGCCGCCACCCACCTGGAGCCTGGAGCCTGGGCCTATTTCAACGGGGCTGCGGCCGACGAGATCACGCTGGCTGCCAACCGCCATGCCTGGGACCGGATGGGTCTGCTGCCGCGCGTGCTGCGCCCGCTGGCGGGCGGGCACACGCGGGTGGAACTGCTCGGCCGCACGCTGGCCCACCCCATCCTGCTGGCCCCCATGGCCTACCAGCGCATGGCCCACCCCGATGGCGAACTGGGCGCCGCCTATGCCGCAGCCGCCCTGGGCGCAGGCATGGTGCTGAGCACCCAGGCAAGCACCCGGCTGGAGGCCGTGGCCAATGCCATCCGGGACGACGCGGGGCGGGGGCCATTGTGGTTTCAGCTGTACCTGCAGCACGACCGAGACTTCACCCGCGAACTGGTCGAACGGGCCGAGCGCGCGGGCTACGAAGCCCTGGTACTGACGGTAGACGCCCCCTGCCATGGCGCACGCGACCGCGAGCGCCGTGCCGGGTTCCGCCTTCCGACCGGCATCACCGCCGTCAACCTGCTGGGTATGCTGCCGGCGCCGGAAGTCCCGCTCGCCCCCGGCCAAAGCGCGCTGTTCGACGGCCTTCTGCACCACGCCCCCACCTGGGCCGATGTGCAGTGGCTGCAGTCCATCACCCGGCTGCCCGTGCTGCTGAAAGGGGTGCTGCACCCCGACGACGCGCGCGAGGCCACCAACCTGGGCGTGGCGGGGATCATCGTCTCCAACCACGGTGGGCGCACGCTGGACACCACGCCCGCCACCGCCACCCAGCTGCCGCACGTGGTCGAGGCAGTCCGCGCGGTGAGCGCAGCGATGCCTGTGCTGGTGGACGGAGGCATCCGGCGCGGCACCGACGTGCTCAAGGCCATGGCCTTGGGAGCCAGCGCCGTGCTGGTGGGGCGCCCCGCCGTCCACGGCCTGGCCAATGCCGGCGCAGCTGGCGTGGCCCACGTGCTGCGTCTGCTGCGCGATGAACTGGAGATCGCCATGGCGCTCACCGGCTGTGCCACCCTGGCCGACGCGTCCCCAGCGCTACTGGTGCCGCGTTGAGGACCTGCTCGCTCCGTGGGCCTTGTCCCCGTTGCGGGAAATGATTTATTGCAAATGCGATAGATTCGTATTTATAATACGATCACATTCAACAGCCAGCCACACTGCCTGCCGCCATGATCGTCTGTGTTTGCCGCCGGATTTCCGACCGTGAGATTGCCCGCCACGCACGTGCAGGCATGAGCTTTGACGAAATCCAGTTCGAACTGGGCGTGGCCACCCAATGCGGGTGCTGCGAAAGCTGCGCCCGGGATGTGGTGGCGCAGTGCAGTGCATCGAGTCCGGTGGCCGCCCTGCACAATGAGGCAGCGCCGAAAACGATCCAGCTTGCCAGCTCCATCCTGGAAAGCAAGTCATGGAACTCCTCTCTACACTCGCAGGCAGCCTGATCCTCGTCGCAGGCTCGGCCTGGTGGATCTTTCGCAAATAATCGAGGTCTTTTAGGGCGCTAGCGCTTGATTTACAAGCGCTANCTGCTATCATTTTTATGTCTCACCCAGATCGATTTGCCACCCCCGGGGGCCTCAGCCGCAATACCGTGATCGTGGGCTCCGTCGTCGCACTGCATGTTGCGGGCCTCTGGGCCCTGCAATCGGGCCTGCTGCGCAAGGCAGCCGAAGTCATCGTGCCAGCAGAACTGCTGACCGAGTTCATCGCGCCCCCCGCTCCGCCCAAGGTCACCCCCCCGCCACCAGCGCCACCCCCACCGCCCAAGCCCGCCCCCAAGGTGGCTCCACGCCCTGCACCCATGCCCGTGGCCATTGCCGACCCTACCCCGGCGCCCAACGCCCCCACGGGCATCACCACACCCCAGCCACCTGCGCCGCCCATTGAGGCGCCCGTGGCCCCGCCTGCACCTGCGCCAGCCCCCCCGGCTCCGCCCGCACCGCCCAAGATCGAGCTGCCGTCGAGCGACGCCGCTTACCTGAACAACCCCAAGCCCAGCTNCCCCGCCATCAGCAAACGCATGGGCGAACAGGGCAAGGTGGTGCTGCGCGTACTGATCGGCATCGATGGCACCCCGCAGAAGGTGGAAATCAACAAGTCCAGCGGCTTCGACCGCCTGGACCGGCAGGCCCAGGAGGCCGTCATGCGCTGGCGCTTCGTGCCGGGCAAACGCAACGGCGTGCCCGAGACCATGTGGAACCTGGTCCCTGTCAATTTCGTTCTCGAATAACCGCATTCACCACCAATCATCGCTTTAGGGAGTTTTCTCATGGAATCGCAATTCGGCATCGCCAACGTCTGGATCCAGGGTGACTTTGTCNCCCGCGCCGTCGCCATCCTGCTGCTGGCCATGTCGCTGGCATCGTGGATCGTCATCCTCATCAAGGCGCTGGACATCATCAAGTTCAAGAAACACGCCCGCGCCGCCCAGGATTTCTGGCACAGCGAAGACTTTACCGCCGGCCTGACCAAGCTGGGCGCCGACCCCACCAACCCCTTCCGCCACCTGGCGCTGGAAGGCCGCGAAGCCACCGCCCACCACCGCAACACCAAGGCCCACCTGCACGACAGCCTGGACGTGAGCGACTGGGTCACCCGCTGCCTGCGCAACTGCATTGACGAGTTCACTGCACGCCTGCAATCGGGCTTGGCCATCCTGGCCTCGGTGGGTTCCACTGCGCCGTTCATCGGCCTGTTCGGCACCGTCTGGGGCATCTACCACGCACTGCTGGCCATTGGCACCTCGGGCCAGTCCACCATCGACAAGGTGGCCGGCCCCATCGGCGAGGCGCTGATCATGACCGCCCTGGGCCTGGCCGTGGCCATCCCTGCCGTGCTGGGCTATAACGCGCTGGTGCGTGGCAACAAGTCCATCCTGGGCGGCCTCAACAGCTTTGCGCACGACCTGCATGCCTACTTTGTGACCGGCGCCCGCGTGAATGCGCCCGGCGAGCAAGGCAAGGTCCTGCCCATGAAGAAAGGTGGCTAAGCCATGGCCTTCGGAACCCAAGACGATGCCGATGACGTGATGAACGAGATCAACATGACGCCCCTCGTGGACGTCATGCTGGTGCTGCTCATCATCTTCATCATCACCGTGCCGGTGATGAAACACTCGGTGAACGTGGACCTGCCCCGCGCCACCAACCAGCCCGAGAACATCAAGCCCGAGACCGTGCGCCTGTCGGTGTCGGCCGATGGCAAGTACTTCTGGAACGAGTTCGAGGTCACGGAGGAAGAACTCTTCCCCCGACTGCAGACCGAGGCCGCCAAGGAACCCCAGCCCGACCTGCACATCCGGGGCGACAAGAACGTGCGCTACGAGTTCGTAGCCCAGGCCATGGCCGCAGCGCAGCGGGCCGGCGTGCGCAAGATTGGGTTCGTGACCGAGCCCCAGTCCTGAGTGGGTCGGGGTTTTCAGGCGCAGTGAATCCATTTCGCCCGAATCAACACCGCCTGCAGGTCACTTTCAAGAACGCTTTTACGCCTGTGCCCGGTGCAGCAACGCTGCCCGGGCACAGGCGTTGAAGGCCCTCAGAACCTGTTCAAAGTCTTTTCAGGGTCGCACAGGCCATAAAAAACAACAAAAAGAAACACCAAACCCGCTTGACTCGTAATTGCGAATCGTTATCATTAACAAAACGCACTGCAACGCAACAGGAATACTCTTCATGCAAGCCACACTGACCGCCGCCTCGCTCTTGCGTACTGCCCCTTCGGACCTGCCCGTGCCACGCACGGATCGGGACACGCCCCACCCTGCCGACGCAGTGGCTGGCGCCGTGGACAGCAGTGCCCTGCTTCGGGGTCAGAAAGCGGTAGCGATCAGCCACAACGGCTCGGTGTATCGCCTGCAGGCCACCAAACTGGGCAAGCTCATCCTCACCAAGTAATTGCACCAGGAACCAAGTTTCATCGTGGGGCGACTCCCGGGCTTGCAACAAGCTCGAAAGGGTCGTTTTTGCCAGCCAACGGGTTCGCCCGCGTAGCCAGGCTTTTTTTCTCCCCAGCTCTCCTCGCCCCAGGATTCATCGAACCCCATAAAAAAACCGGCCAGTGGCCGGTTTTTTTATGGGAGATGCAGGTCTGTCCTGAAGGTTTAAAGCTATTTTGGTTGCTAGCGCTTGATGGAAAAGCGCCAGCAGCTATTATTTTTATAGCAATCTCCAGCAACCCGCGGGTATCAAAGCCCCAGCGCTGCAATCCCGGCGCGGGCAATCTGCGCATCTTCCGTGGATTTCACACCGCTCACACCCACGGCGCCCAGGCACTGGCCGTCCTTGAGGATCGGCACGCCGCCTTCGAGCAGGCCGTCGATCGTGGGGGCGCTCAGGAAGGATGTGCGGCCACCGTTGATCACGTCCTCGTACACCTTGCTCTCACGGCGCCCCAAAGCGGCCGTGCGCGCTTTGGACGGGGCGATGTGGGACGACACCGCTGCGGCGCCATCCAGGCGCTGCAGCCACAGCAGATGGCCGCCGTCATCGACGATGGCGATGGTCACTGCCCAGTTGTTCTTGAGGGCTTCGGCTTCGGCCGCTGCGGCGACGGCCTTGACGTCGGCCAGTTCGAGTTCGTGTTTGGTTTTCATGGTGCGATCCGAGAAATGGAAAAGTAGAGAAATAGAGAGATGAAATGGAGGCTGTGCGGGCTGCCAACGGGCCAGCCCGGCACAAGAAGCGGCAAGCATAGCGGCATCCCAACCGCCCTTCACCCCCAACCAGGGTGAAAGAACCCTTACCAAAAGTAGGTGACCGGATGCGGGTATTGCAGGGCCAAAAACCATCACCACCTAAAATTTGTCATGTCTGCGTTGTGCAGGCCAACAAGGAGAGACACAAGATGAATGACCAAGTCACCACCCTGGGCCACTCTGCGGGCTATGGCATCTCGCAGGAAGAGCGCCACAAGGTGCTTCGCAATACTTACTGGCTGCTCGCACTGAGCATGATCCCCACGGTGCTCGGCGCCTGGGTGGGCGTTGCCACAGGCATCACCCAGTCGCTGCGCGGCGGCGTGGGCCTGATCGTGTTCCTGGGCGGCGCGTTCGCTTTCATGTTCGCGATCGAAAAGACCAAGCGCTCGGCCGCTGGCGTGCCTGTGCTGCTCGCCTTCACGTTCTTCATGGGCCTCATGCTCTCGCGCCTGATCGGCATGGTGCTGGGCTTCAAGAACGGTACCGACCTCATCATGACGGCGTTTGCCGGCACCGCAGGCGTGTTCTTCGTGATGGCCAGCCTCGCCAGCGTGATCAAGCGCGATCTGTCGGGCATGGGCAAGTGGCTGATGGTGGGCGCTCTGGTGCTCATGGTCGGCGCTGTCATCAACGTGTTCGTGGGCTCCTCGGTCGGCATGATGGCGATCTCGGTGGCGGCCATCGGCATCTTCAGCGCCTACATGCTGTATGACTTGAAGCAGATCCTGGACGGCGGCGAAACCAACTACATCAGCGCTACGCTGGCTCTGTATCTGGACATCTTCAACGTGTTCCAGAGCCTGCTGGCCCTGCTGGGCATCATGGGCGGGGAGCGCGAGTAACCCGCGCACCTGCAAGCAGGTGATTTCCCTCAAAGGCTCCTTCGGGAGCCTTTTTTCTTGCGGCTTTGCACAGCCCGGGGCTCAATAGCGCGCACGGCGTGCCGATAATGCAAGTACATGTATCGCAAACCTTCCTCCACCGCACTACGGCTGCTGGCTCTTTCCAGCATCCTGCTGCTGACTGCCTGCGACAAGATTCCCGGCCTGGGCCCGGATCCGCGCGTCGCCCAGCGCGAGGAGGAAGCCAAGGCCATCGGCGGCGCCTGCCGCCACGCGCTGCGGGGCCTGGAAGACTGCTACACCTTGAACCCCAAGGCCCCCAAGGCTTCGGTGTTTGCCGGGTGGAAGGACATGGACGCCTACATGCGCGAAAACAAGATCGAAGGCGCACCGTCAGTGCTCGGCAAGGTCGAGAAACCCGAGCGCACCGAACGATCCAGCGACATCGAAACCGAGCCGCGCGACCCGGCTGCCAGCCGCAATCGCAGCTAGCCCGTCCGTCAATCGACACCTGAGGAGGCAGGCAGCGCCGTTGTCGGCCTCCCCCTTCGCTCAGTCGCGCTCGAACACCGCCATGCTCTCAACGTGTGCCGTGTGCGGGAACATGTTCACCATGCCCGCCGCCGTGCACCGGTAGCCTGCCAGGTGCACCAGCAGCCCGGCGTCGCGCGCCAGTGTGGCGGGGTTGCAACTCACGTAGACGATGCGCTTCGGCGGGGCCCAGCCCTCCGCCCCCGTTGGCAGCGGGCCCGCGCCTTCGGCGCCGATGCGCGCCTGCTCGATGTCGGCAAGGGCCTTGGCCAGGGCAAACGCCCCTTCGCGGGGTGGGTCCACCAGCCATTTGTCGGCAGATCCGTCGGCCACCAGCATTTCCGGGGTCATCTCGAACAGGTTGCGCGCTACAAAATCAGTAGCTGCTAGCGCTTTATGGTCAGGCGCCACGGCCTGATTCAATGCATAGTTTTCGTGCGAACGGGCCACCAGGGCCTCGCTGCCTTCGATGCCCAGCACCTCGCGCGCCTGTGTGGCCAGTGGGAGCGTGAAATTGCCCAAACCGCAAAACCAGTCGATCACGCGTTCGTGCGGCTGCACATCCAGCAGGCGCAGCGCACGCGACACCAGCACGCGGTTGATGTGCGGGTTCACCTGGGTGAAGTCGGTGGGCTTGAACGGCATGGTGATGCCAAAGTCCGGCAGCGCATATGACAGCAGCTCGCCCCCTTCGTCCAGCAGCTTCACCGTGTCGGGCCCCTTGGGCTGCAGCCACCATTGCACGTGGTGTTCGGCCGCAAAGGCGCGCAACCGGGCGAGGTCATCCGCACTCAGCGGCTCCAGGTGCCGCAGCACCAACGCGGTTACGGTGTCGCCGCAGGCCAGTTCGATCTGGGGGCAGGTGTCGCGCGCATCCATGCCGGCAATCAGCGCGCGCAAGGGCATCAGCATGGCGTCCACATGGGGGGGCAGCACGGGGCACTGCTGCATGTCGGCCACATAGCGGCTCTTGCGTTCGTGAAAGCCGATCAGCACCTGGCCCTTCTTGATCACATGGCGCACCGACAAACGGGCGCGGTAGCGATAACCCCAGGACGGGCCTTCGATGGGCCGCAGCATGGTCTGGGCCTTGACCTTGCCCAGGTGCCAGAGGTTGTCTTCGAGCACGCGCTGCTTGACGGCAACCTGGGCGCCCACGTGCAGGTGCTGCATCTTGCAGCCACCGCAGGCACCGGCGTGCAGGCCAAAGTGCTGGCAGCCGGGGCGCACACGCTGCGACGATTCGCGGTGAATCGCCACCAGGCTGGCCTGCTCCCAGTTGTTCTTTTTTCGGTGGGTGTTGGCGGTGACCAGCTCGAACGGCAGGGCACCGTCGATGAAGATCACCTTGCCGTCGGGCTTGCGGGCAACGCCCTGGGCATCCAGGTCCATGGACTGCACGTGCAGCCAGCCTTCGGGCAAGTCGCTCTGGGAATCCTGCGCGGTGGGTTCAAACGAGGGGGATAGTTCTTTCGGTTCGCTCATCCCCCGATTGTCTCAGGCCCGGGACAGCCCCCGCACGGGCCCCTGAACCGGGCGCTCAGCTGCGGTCTGCGCGGGCGGGACGACCGCCCATGCCCATGGAGCCCGTAGCCCCTTGAGCAGACGCCAGGGGAAGCTTGTTGATGGGGAGGTCGCAGTTGTGGTTGTCAGGCGAGAACACCAGTGTGGAGCCCGGGGCAACCTGTGGCAGGGTCTGGTGGATCTGGTAGGACAGGTCCACCGGGGGCTGGGGGGCGCGGTACACGATGTCCTGGTCGGGGCCGTAAACCACGTAGCACGAGGCTGCAGCCGACTGGCTGAAAAAGGCCGCCGCCAGCAGGGCAGCAGCAGCGTATGGAAAGCGGATCATGGTTCTTCTCCTCAATCTGACAGGTCTGCCGGGCATTATGCGGGCTTTGGCAGGCAACGCCAATGTGGCCGCTGGAGGCTGCGGTGCGACAGCACGAACCCCGTGGCTTTCACCGCAGATGAAGATGGTTGGTGTGTTTGACCTCTTCCATCACCGCATAGGTGCGGGTCTCGCGCACGCCGGGCAACTGCCACAGCACATTGCCCGCAAACACACGGTAGGCATTCATGTTGGCTGAGCGGGTTTTGAGCAGGTAGTCGAACCCGCCCGCCACCATGTGGCATTCCATGATTTCGGGGTGCACCTGCACGGCGGCCTTGAACTGGTCGAACACATTGGGCGTGGTGCGGTCCAGCAGCACCTCCACAAACACCAGCATGCCCGCGCCCAGCTTCAGGGGGTTCAGGCGCGCCTCGTAGCCCAGGATGAAGCCATCGCGCGTGAGGCGCTGCACCCGCGCCAGCACGGCCGTGGGCGACAGAGCCACCGCCTCGGCCAGCTTGAGGTTGGCAATGCGGCCGTCTTCCTGCAGGATTGACAGGATCTTGCGGTCAATCCGGTCGAGATCGGGTTCTGCTTGCATCTTGATTAGCGATTAATTTGGCGTAGAAGCCAATTTTCGACCATTTATTCACCACCAACCCAAGGATCATCGCCAATAACGCGCCCAACCAACACTTTCCCCCGTTTTGGGCCCCGCCAAACCCCTGAAAGCACCGCCATGACGCAGCCCTCCGCCCCGTTTGCAGACTTCGCACCCCGCACACCGCTGAACAACCCGCTGCGCGCCGCCATCACCGCCGCCACCCGCCGCCCCGAACCCGAAGCCCTGGCCCCGCTGCTGGCCCAGGCCCGCCTGCCTGCTGATCAAGCAGCGTCGGCCCAGCAACTGGCCCTGCGCATTGCCAAGGCACTGCGTGAACGCAAGGCCAGCGCCGGGCGCGCGGGCATCGTGCAAGGGTTGTTGCAGGAGTTTTCGCTGTCGTCGCAAGAAGGCGTGGCGCTGATGTGCCTCGCCGAGGCGCTGCTGCGCATCCCCGACAAGGCCACACGCGATGCGCTGATCCGCGACAAGATCAGCCACGGCCAGTGGGATGCCCACCTGGGCAAGAGCCCCTCGCTGTTCGTCAATGCCGCCACCTGGGGCCTGCTCATCACCGGCAAGCTGGTGGCCACGCACAGCGAAGGCAGCTTGGGCAACTCGCTCAGCCGCCTGATCGGCAAGGGCGGCGAGCCGCTGATCCGCAAGGGCGTGGACATGGCCATGCGCATGATGGGCGAGCAGTTTGTCACCGGCGAGACCATTGACGAGGCCCTGCGCAACGCCCGCACCATGGAAGCCGAGGGCTTTCGCTATTCGTACGACATGCTGGGCGAAGCCGCGCTGACCAGCGAAGACGCCAAGCACTACTACGCCTCTTACGAGCAGGCAATCCACGCGATTGGCAAGGCGTCTGCCGGGCGCGGCATCTATGAAGGCCCGGGCATCTCCATCAAGCTCTCAGCCCTGCACCCGCGCTACAGCCGCGCACAGTTTGGCCGTGTGATGGACGAGCTGTACCCGCTGGTGCTGCGCCTCACGGCCCTGGCCAAGCAGTACGACATTGGCCTGAACATCGACGCCGAAGAAACCGACCGGCTGGAGCTGTCGCTGGACCTGCTGGAACGCCTGTGCCACGAGCTCACGCTGGCGGGCTGGAACGGCATTGGCTTTGTCATCCAGGCCTACCAAAAGCGCTGCCCGTTCGTCATCGACTATGTGGTGGACTTGGCGCGCCGCACCCAGCGCCGACTGATGGTGCGCCTGGTCAAGGGCGCGTACTGGGACAGCGAAATCAAGCGCGCCCAGGTTGATGGGCTGGAGGACTACCCCGTCTACACCCGCAAGGTGCACACCGACATTTCTTACATCGCCTGCGCACGCAAGCTGCTGGCCGCGCCCGAAGCCGTGTACCCCCAGTTCGCCACCCACAACGCCGAGACGGTGGCCACCATCTACCAACTGGCGGGCAGCAACTACTACGCCGGGCAGTACGAGTTCCAGTGCCTGCACGGCATGGGCGAGCCGCTGTATGAGCAGGTGGTGGGGGCCATCACCGCCGGTAAATTGGGCCGCCCGTGCCGCATCTACGCCCCAGTGGGCACGCACGAAACCCTGCTGGCCTACCTGGTTCGCCGCCTACTGGAAAACGGCGCCAACACCTCGTTTGTGAACCGCATTGCTGACGAAACGATTGCACTGAATGAGTTGGTACGCAGCCCCGTGCAGGTCGTAGACCAGCAAGCTGCGGCAGAAGGCACTGCGGGCTTGCCCCACCCCCGCATTGCCACGCCCCAGGGCCTGTATGGCGCGCATCGCACCAACTCGCGCGGGCTGGATCTGTCGAACGAAAACACGCTGACCGAGCTGGCCACCNCCCTGCAAGCCACGGCAAGCCACGCCTGGACGGCAGCGCCCCTGCAGGCTACTGACTTGCCCGCAGGCCCCACCCAGCCCGTGCGCAACCCCGCCGACCACAGCGATGTGGTGGGCCAGGTGCAAGAAGCCACAACAGCCGACGTAGACCAGGCTCTGGCCCACGCCCAGGCAGCAGCAGCCCCCTGGGCCGCCACACCACCCGCCGAGCGTGCTGCCGCGCTGCTGCGCACCGCCGACCTGCTCGAAGCCCGCATGCAGCCCCTGCTGGGCCTGCTGATGCGCGAAGCGGGCAAAAGCGCCAGCAACGCCGTGGCCGAAGTGCGCGAGGCGGTTGACTTCCTGCGCTACTACGCCGCCCAGGTGCAAAGCACCTTTGACAACGCGACCCACATCCCGCTGGGCCCGGTGGCCTGCATCAGCCCTTGGAACTTCCCGCTCGCCATCTTCATGGGCCAGGTGGCGGCCGCGCTGGCCGCTGGCAACCCCGTGCTGGCCAAGCCCGCCGAACAAACCCCGCTGATCGCCGCCGAAGCCGTGCGCCTGCTGTGGCAAGCCGGTGTGCCCCGCGCCGCCGTGCAGTTGCTGCCCGGCCAGGGCGAAACCGTGGGTGCGCGCCTCATTGGCGACGCCCGCGTGATGGGCGTGATGTTCACCGGCTCCACCGAGGTCGCCCGCATCCTGCAGCGCACAGTGGCCGGGCGCCTGGATGCCGCAGGCCGCCCTATTCCGCTGATCGCAGAAACCGGTGGCCAGAACGCGATGATCGTGGACTCGTCCGCGCTGGTGGAACAGGTGGTGGGCGATGCCGTGTCGTCGGCCTTTGACAGCGCAGGCCAGCGCTGCTCCGCCCTGCGCGTGTTGTGCGTTCAGGAAGAAGCCGCCGACCGCGTGGTGGAGATGCTGCAGGGCGCCATGGGCGAACTGCGCGTGTGCAACCCCGGAGCGCTGCGTGTGGACGTGGGCCCCGTCATCGATGCCGAAGCACAAGCGGGCATCGTTCGACACATTGAGAACTTCAAGGCCAAGGGCCATCGGGTGTTCCAGCACCCGAACCATGTGTCGGCCGCCAGCGTACAAGGCACCTTCGTTCCCCCCACATTGATCGAACTGAACCACATCGGCGAGCTGCAACGCGAAGTCTTCGGCCCCGTGCTGCACCTGGTGCGCTACGCCCGCAACGACCTGGACCAGTTGCTCGACCAGATCAACGCCACCGGCTACGGCCTGACGCAAGGCGTGCACACCCGCATCGACGAAACCATTGCCCGTGTGGTGAACCGGGCCCACGCTGGCAACGTGTACGTCAACCGCAACATGGTCGGTGCCGTGGTGGGCGTGCAGCCGTTTGGCGGCGAGGGCCTGTCGGGCACGGGGCCCAAGGCAGGCGGGCCGCTGTACCTGCTGCGCTTGCTGTCGCAGCGCCCGGCCGACGCGCTGGCACGCACCTTTGCCGAAGCTGACCGCGCCACGCCACCCGAGGACGCCGTGCGCGAACGCCTGCTGGCACCCCTCGCCACGCTGGAGCAATGGGCAAAACTGCAAGGTAACGCCGCGCTAGCCGCGACCTGCCAGCGTTTTGCCCAGCAAACCCACAGCGGCACCGCCCGCACCCTGCCTGGCCCCACAGGGGAACGCAACGTCTACACCCTGGCACCCCGCGCCCGCGTGCTGTGCCTGGCGCATAGTACGGACGACCTACTGGTGCAGACGGCTGCCGTGCTTGCCAGCGGCGGCACCGCCTTGTGGCCCACGGCCCAGACCCATCTGCGCACGCAGTTGCCCACGCTGGTGCAAGCGCAGATCCTGCTGCAGGACAACACACTGAGCGACAGCACACAGGCGCTGGACGCTGTGCTGCACCATGGCGACACCCCATCGCTGCAGGCCGTGTGCACCGCCCTCGCCCGCCGCGCCGGGCCTATCGTGGGCGTGACGGCACTGCAGCCCGGTGCCACGGACATCCCGCTGGAGCGCCTGCTGATCGAGCGCGCGCTGAGCGTGAACACAGCCGCAGCGGGCGGCAACGCGAGCCTGATGACTATTGGATGAGGGCCCAGCATCGGGCCATCATCCAACCTGGAGAAATTTGAATAAAATTGGCTGCTAGCGCTTATTCATCAAGCGCTAGAAGCTATTAATTTAATAGCACTCAAGATACCGATGCCAGCGGCAGATTGAGCAACAGGTTCTGCGGCTTGATGCGCACCACGCCCTCGGCGTTGGTCGCCAGCCCCAGGTACACCGGTTTGCCCGCCACATCGGCACGCATCTCGGCCGGGTTGGCAAAGGTCAGCGTGAACAGGCTCACCAGCCGCGCCATGCGCTCGCCATCCACCGGCCGATCCTGGTACAGGTCGTTAAGGATGGCGGTGGACTCCACATCCAGCCCCACATGCCAGCGCCACGCGCTGTCGGTGACCTGGTGTACAGGCTCGATCTGCACCTGCACGCCCAGCAGGTGCACCACCCAGCGCTCCAGCACGCGGGCCAGCGCCTTCAGGCCAGAACGGGCGCGGGTCATCTTGAAGGTCAGGCCATGGCTCAGGTCCTGCGTCAGCTCATGGGTCAGGTCGAGCAGAAAGTGGTGGCGGTCACTCTCCTGCCAATATTGCGCCGCATTGTCGGCCGACAGCACCTTGACCTGCGCCGTGGGCTGCAGTGCACCGCTTTGCAGCAGCAAGCGGCCCACCTCGCCCAGGCCCGCGGTCTCGTTGAGCATGTCGAGCGTCGCCCGGTCGCCTGCCAGCATTTGCCCGTCTTGCAAGGTGATGCGCTGCGAGCGAAACAGCATCTCGGCGGCGCGGGCTTCAAAGGCGTCGTTGCAGTTGTCGAGCAGGTTGCGCAGCAGGGCCTGCACCACGGCGTCGATGAACACGGCGGGCACGTTCACCACCCCACTGCGCATGAGCTGCAGGTAGTACGCCTCCAGCGTGCCGGCGGCCAGCAGGCCATCGCGAAAACGCAGGAACACGGTGTAGTTTTCACGGGCGTCGTCGTCCTGCACCGCTACCAGTTCGGCCGACAAAACCACCCGTGCAGGCGATAACGCCAGAGATTCGTGCAGGGCGATCTCGGCGGCGCAGGACTCTGGCACCAGCGCCAGTTCAGGCCGGGCAAGCAGCCACTGCAAGTATTCATCGGAAGGCACCAGCCAGCCGCGCGCATCCCGGGCCAGCGCCTGAAAGCCACATCCGGGCCAGAAATCAGCAGCTGGCGTCATGCGAAGGACCTCTGCCCCAGGAAGAAGAACGTTGTGGCGGCGCGGTGGGAAGCGTCAAGGGTCGGACCATGGAAGACGGGAGGNGAATGCTGGGGTGAATGTGGGTGGGCAACAAGTGGTTTCACGGGAAGTTGCGACGCGGCGTTGACACAGTCCGTGAGTGTAGTTGTCGCACTCCTCACGCCTTACGCTGTGTGCGAACGCCTCTCGCTACCCATACCGCCCCATGGACGCAAAGGGGGCCCCCTCCTCTCGAAAAGCACCGTTTTTCCGCTGCTTACCCCGGGATTGGCCTGATCGAATTCAGGGACTATCAAGGCAACGTCCACAGAACCCCCATCGGCCCGGTGATCCACCCGATGCCACACCATGGACTGCCAGATCACCCGAGGAGTCGCAACATGCTCGATATTTCACAAGCCACCAACATGCTGACGTCCCTGGGCGTCTCCAGTTCCATGGCGGCCAAGGCGGCAGAGCGCACGGCCCAGAACCACGCGGGCGCGGACCCTGTCACCTTTCTCAAAGAATTGCAGACCACGCTGGAACAACTGTCTGCCGAGGCTGCACAGGGAAAAGCGACTGGCACCAGCACCGCAGGGGCCACCACGGTGGCCGCACAAACCAAACCCTACCAATCCACCGCCGCCCTCTACAGCACCAAAGATGCGGTGGACACCGGGACCACCGAGGCCGCAGTCAAGGCGCCCTTCAGCAACCTGGAAGAATTCCGCGCCTGGGAGCGTGGTCTGGGCGATACGTTTGCCGAAGACTACGAAGTGCCGGACTATGTGCGTATGACAGCGATGTCTTTGAGCGGAGGCGACCAGGAGGTGGTCGGCCGCTACATGTTCTTCAAGAACCACCCCGAGTTTGCGGCGGACTACGAAGCCATTCGCAGCGGCAAACTGTCGCAGTTCCCAACGGATGGCTCGACGCTCGTCAAAAGCGACCTGACCGCAATGCCGTCGGAGACCGCCTCGTTCTACAAGAAGAACCCCGACATGCTGCTGGCGGCCGAAGGCTTCAACATGGACCCGACACTCGCCAAGATGCGCACGGACGGGACCGTCGCAACGCCCGAGGGCGTGAACCCCTCTGAATGGCTGATGAGCAATAAATGGACGGCTGATGGGGTAGTCCCCCAAGACAACCGCTTGGTTCTGGCCCAAGCGCCCTACATCGGTCTGGACGGCAAAGGTGCCGACACCTACCGGCTGACCACCTACGACTCGGCCACAAACAGCATCATCAACTTCGACGGAACCGCCTACGACCCGGTCACCGGTGAAGCCAGGGCCTGACCGCGGCCTGGCCTGGGGTTTGCCGTCTTCCCAGGGCGGGGAAGACGTGGTCCGGCATGGTCTTCCTAAATGAGTCGTTTCAACCAGGGGGTACGGTGGAACACCAGCGCCACCACCAGCGCGCCACCAAACACCAGAGCGGCCACAAGCGGCACCGTGAGCAGCGGCGCGTGGTCCTCAGGCTTGAAACCGTATTCCCTGAACGATTCCAGCAAAATCGGGTGCACCAGATAGACGCCCAGCGTTAACGGAGCAACCCTCTGAACGCACTGCGCCCATCCCCCCGCCAAGGTGCATTGTTTGAGCATCAGCATCAAGCTGATCGACATGGGGATGACGGAAAAGCTCAGGTAGCCATAGAAATACAGTCCCCTGTCCAGCCCCTGCGCGCGGCCCAGCCAGTAGCAGCCCACGGCGGTGACCGCCACAGCCAACCCAAAGACCGCCATCAACACAGCCAGGGGGATTTTCCTGTCACTGGTCTGGATCAGGTAGCCGCAGAGGAAATACGGCAGGNACGGCAGAAACCAGTTGATGAAAAGGCCCGCCCCATCGCCAGAAAAGACGCGGGAAAACTCGTTCACGCCAGACAGCACAAACATCAAGGCCACAAGCCACCACAGATCGCGCCGGCTTGTGTTGCCCACCAGCGTCCTCAGGAAGGGAACGAACAAGTACAGGCACAGGATCATGTACAGGAACCACAGGTGGTAGTGAGGCCACCCTCTGGCAACGCTGTGCAAGACATCCATGGCGCGCAGCTCGGCCAGGGCACCCCGGTGGTTCCAAAGAATGTAGACAGCACTCCAGAAGGCAAGTGGCAGCAGGACCCGTGCCGCCCGCTTGCGGTAGAACTCGGCCACGCCCTCGGTCTTGCGCGGGTCGAGCAACAACGCGCCGCTCACCATCACGAACACCGGCACACACCAGCGCACGAGGGCGTCGTACAGATTGCCGTACCACCAACCAGGGGAACCCAGCGCCGCCACGGTGACCACGCTGCCGACCACGTGCAGGACCACCACGGCCATGATCGAGACGACCCTCGCTGCATCAAGCCAGATCATTGTTTCTAGGTCTTTGGCGTGACAGTGCTTGTTATTCCCACTCGATCGTCGCTGGCGGCTTGCTGCTCACGTCGTACGTTACGCGGTTGATGCCGCGGACTTCGTTAATGATGCGGCCCGACACCTTCTTGAGCAGGGCGTAGGGCAGCTCAGCCCAGTCGGCGGTCATGAAGTCGCTGGTCTGTACGGCGCGCAGGGCCACCACGTAATCGTAGGTGCGGCCATCGCCCATCACGCCCACACTCTTGACGGGCAGGAACACGGTGAAGGCCTGGCTGGTGAGGTCGTACCAGGTCTTGCCACTGGCTTCGTCACGGAAGTTGCGCAGCTCTTCGATAAAGATCGCGTCGGCACGGCGCAGCAGGTCGGCGTATTCCTTCTTCACCTCGCCCAAAATGCGCACGCCCAGGCCGGGGCCAGGGAAGGGGTGGCGGTAGACCATTTCGGGCGGCAGGCCCAGGGCAACGCCGAGTTCGCGCACTTCGTCCTTGAACAAATCGCGCAGGGGCTCCAGCAGCTTGAGGCCCAGTTGCTCGGGCAGACCGCCCACGTTGTGGTGGCTCTTGATGGTGACGGCCTTCTTGCTCTTGGCCCCGCCGCTCTCGATCACATCGGGGTAAATCGTGCCCTGCGCCAGGAAGGTGGCACCCTTGTGGCCCCCGTCGCCCGCCTTCAGTTTCGCGGCTTCCGCCTTGAACACGTCCACGAACAGGCCGCCGATGATCTTGCGCTTGGCTTCGGGGTCGCTCACGCCCGCCAGCTTGCCCAGGAAGAGGTCGCTCGCATCCACGCGGATCACTTTGGCATGCAGCTTGCCGACGAACATGTCCATGACCATGTCGCCTTCGTTCAGGCGCAACAGGCCGTGATCGACGAAGACGCAGGTCAGCTGGTCGCCAATCGCGCGGTGAATGAGCGCGGCGGCCACGGACGAATCCACACCGCCCGAGAGACCCAGGATCACTTCTTCATCACCCACCTGCTGGCGGATCTGCTCCACAGCTTCGGCGATGTGGTCACGCATCACCCAGTCGGGACGGGTGCCGCAAATGCCGAGCACGAAACGGTCCAGCAACGCCCTGCCCTGCACGGTGTGCGTGACTTCGGGGTGGAACTGCACGGCGTAGAAGCGGCGATCTTCGTCGGCCATGCCGGCGATGGGGCAGCTGTCGGTGCTGGCCATGAGCTTGAAGCCCGGGGGCAGCTCGGTGACCTTGTCGCCGTGGCTCATCCACACGTTGAGCATGCCGTGGCCTTCAGGCGTGGTGAAGTCGGCGATGTCCTTGAGCAAGGCGGTGTGGCCGCGCGCGCGCACGGCAGCAAAGCCGAACTCGCGCTTGTGGCCCATTTCGACCTTGCCGCCCAGCTGCTGCGCCATGGTCTGCATGCCGTAGCAGATGCCCAAGACGGGCAAACCCAGATCGAACACCGCTTGCGGCGCGCGGTCGGTGGTGTCTTCGGTCACGCTGGCGTGGCTGCCCGACAGGATGATGCCCTTGAGCGAACCGTCCTTGGCATAGTCGCGCACCCATTCGTCAGTCACATCGCAAGGGTGCACTTCGCAGTACACATTGGCCTCGCGCACGCGGCGGGCGATGAGCTGGGTGACTTGCGAGCCGAAATCGAGGATGAGGATTTTCTGGTGTTGCATGGTGGTGGTCCGTCAGAGGCGGGAGAGGTCGAGAAGTGGGACACCGCTGCGCCGTGCGGCAGCGGCCTGTTGGGGATCAAACGTGGCCAGGGGCAAGCGCAGCGAGCGGGCGAGCCACAGATAGGCCGCATCAAAGGTGGGCAGGCCGGTCTCCAGTGCCACGTCGAGCACGGCCTTGTGCTGGGCAGGGGCCAATTCATGGAGCTCCACCCGGTGGCGGATGGCTTCGAGTACGCCCCACAGGCCTTCGACAGATGTGGCGGGGATGCGCCCGCTGTTCACGCCACTGGCCAGGATGTTGTGGCACTCCCAGTGCCAGAGGTTGGGCGCCTGGGGCTCCACCTCATCGCGGCGGATAAGGGTGTAAAGACGGCGGGNATGTTCGCTAGCACTGTCAGGCAGCAGCCAGGCGGCGGTGACCGAGGCATCCAGCACGAAGGCGGTCATGCGTTACTCCGACCTGTGCGACGCAGGCTATCCACCGTCGATGAACCTGCGGGTTGAATGCTGGCATGAAGTGCATCCATCTGGCCCAGCTCGCGCGCAATCTGCTCGTCAGAAATCACTGGGCGCCGGCGCACGGGAAGCATGCGCACCACCTCTTTGCCATGGCGCGTAATGCGCACTTCCTCGCCCTGCTCGACCAGTTCGATCAAGGCAGAGAACCTGCTTTTCGCTTCGTAGATGCCAACGGACTGCATAAATAAAAAAGTCTGGCCTGAATGATGAATTCAGACCAGACTATATCAGTCTGACCATATTTTTTCAATCAGGCCAGACTCCGTATCTCCCAAGGTAGATCAGACCCATGCCCTGCTAACGCCCGCGATCCAGGCTAGGGCAGCCGTGCAAGGGCCGCCTAGCTGCGCAGCGGCGCTTCGCTTGCGTGCACTGGCTGCGTCTCCCTTCCCGAATGGCGCAGCCATTCGAGAGAAGAGGGAAGGCGCGAAGCGACTCAGGGGGTTGTCCCTTAATCAGCGCGGTAGTTCGGCGCTTCCTTGGTGATCTGCACATCGTGCACGTGGCTTTCGCGGATACCGGCGGTGGTGATCTCGACGAACTCGGCCTTGTTGTTCATCTCTTCGATCGTGGCGCAACCGCAGTAGCCCATGGAGGCGCGCACGCCNCCCGCCATCTGGTAGACGATGCTGACCATGGAGCCCTTGTAGGGCACACGGCCTTCGATGCCTTCGGGCACGAGCTTGTCAGCGTTGGGGTTGCCGGTGCTCGACTCCTGGAAGTAGCGGTCGGCACTGCCCTGCTGCATGGCGCCAATGGAGCCCATGCCGCGGTAGCTCTTGTAGCTGCGGCCCTGGAACAGGATGACTTCGCCGGGCGCTTCTTCGGTGCCTGCAAACATGCCACCCATCATCACCGTGCCGGCGCCAGCGGCCAGGGCCTTGGCGATGTCGCCGCTGTAGCGGATACCGCCGTCCGCGATCAGCGGCACGCCTGTGCCCTTGAGGGCCGTGGCGACGTTGTCGATGGCCATGATCTGGGGCACGCCCACACCGGCCACGATGCGGGTGGTGCAGATGGAGCCAGGGCCGATACCGACCTTGACGGCATCCGCGCCCGCCTCGACCAGCGCCAGGGCCGCCGCGCCGGTGGCGATGTTGCCGCCGATCACGTCGATCTGCGGGTAGTTCTGCTTGACCCAGCGCACGCGGTCGATCACGCCCTTGCTGTGGCCGTGGGCCGTGTCCACCACGATAGCGTCCACACCGGCTTTGACCAGGGCTTCGACGCGTTCTTCGGTGCCCTCGCCCACACCTACCGCTGCGCCTACGCGCAGGCGGCCTGCGGCATCGCGGGCCGCATTGGGGAAGCTGGTTTGTTTGGTGATGTCCTTCACCGTGATCAGGCCCTTGAGCTCAAAGGCGTCGTTCACGACCAGGATGCGTTCGAGCTTGTGCTTGTTGAGCAGCGCCTTGGCTTCGGCCGGCGTGGTGCCCTCTTTTTCATTGACCGTGATGAGCTTCTCGCGCGGGGTCATGATCTGGTGGACCTTGACGTCGTAACGGGTCTCAAAGCGCAGGTCGCGGCCGGTGACGATACCCACCACCTTGCCGCCGTCGCACACGGGAAAGCCTGAGATGCCCAGTTGTTCGGACAGCTGGAGCACCTGCAGCACCGTATGCTCGGGCGTGATGACCACCGGATCACGCAGCACGCCGGACTCGTAGCGCTTGACCTTGGCCACATGAGCAGCCTGCTCCTGCGCCGTGAGGTTCTTGTGCACGATGCCGATGCCGCCCTCCTGGGCAATGGCAATGGCCAGACGCGCCTCCGTCACGGTGTCCATGGCGGCGGACACGAGCGGCAGGTTCAGTTGGATATTGCGGGAGAGTTTCGTCGCGAGGGACGTGTCCTTGGGCAGGACCTGGGAGTACGCTGGCACCAGCAACACATCGTCGAAGGTGAGCGCTTTTCCAAGAAGGCGCATGAGAAAGCTCCAAAAGACGGATTGTACCCGCGCCGCGTGTGGTGAAAACGCGCCCGCCCGTCTTCAACGCACTGGCGGGGGGNGAGTCACATGGATAAACTTGTCCGCATGAAAATGCACAAGCTTCTCCTGCTGGCCGTGGCCTGCACCTGGGCCATGGGCGCGGCGGCGCAATGGCAGTGGATCGACAAGGACGGCCGCAAGGTCTTCAGCGACCGACCCCCACCCCAAGATACCCCGGAAAAGAACATCCTGAAGCAGCCCGGTGGCGGGGTTCCGCGTTCAGCACCCGCTCCAGTGGCAGCCGCACCAGCGGAAGGAACCCCTGTGGCCGCAACCACCGCTGCCGCCTCGGCCACCAAGCCTGCCGCCAGCGCGCCGGGTACCGGCAAGGACAAAGCCCTGGAAGAAAAAAAAGCCCAGGCAGAAGCGGCCGAAGCGGCCAAGAAAAAAGCAGACGAAGAAAAGCTGGCCAAGGCCAAGGCAGACAACTGCACGCGCGCGCGCCAGGCCAAGGCAGCATTTGACTCGGGCAAACCCATCACCCAGTCCAACGCCCAGGGCGAGCGCATCTTCCTCGACGAAGCTGGCCGGGCGGCGGAATCCAAACGCATCGACGGCATCATTGCCGCCGACTGCAAGCGCTAACCCGAGCCACCCAAGGCGGCCTCAGTAGCCCGACTTACCCCCGGGCCGCTGGCGTGCAAACAGCCCCGTGGTCCGCGCGCCCTGCCGTGCAAAACGTTCACGGCGGGCCACCTTGGGGTCCACTTTCAGTGGGCGGTAGACCTCCACACGGTCCAGATGCCTGACTGCGGCGTCAGGCAACACTGCACGCCCCCAGATGCCCAGGGTCGGCCGGTCTGCACTGCCCTGCGGCCCCAATGCGCCATCCGCCCCACACGCCCGCAACGCATCAGCCACGGTGGCACCTTCGGGCAGCTGAAGTACCCATTCCTGCGTTTTGCGAGGAGCAATACAGACCACCACCGTGACCTGCACAGTGCTCCCCGGCACCCGCTCAGCCATACACCTGCTCCGCACGCTTCACAAAGGCATCGACCATGCTGCCAGCGATGCGGTCAAACACCGGGCCCACGAGCGCCGCGAGCGTGGCACTGTCAAAACCGTAGTTCAGCAGCAACTCCACCTTGCATGCGCGCTGCGAACCGTCGCCCACCGGGTGGAAGTGCCAGTCGCCATCCAGGCGGGAGAACGGCCCTTTGATGAGATGCATCTGCACGCGCCGACCTGCCTCGTGGGNATTGCGCGTCACAAAGGTCTGGCGGATGCCGCTGAACGCAATGCCCACTTCGGCGGTCATGCCGTCCTCGGTCTGCTCAAGCACGCCCGCGTGATCGCACCATGGCAGAAACTGGGGGTAGTGTTCCACCCCGGTGACCAGGGCAAACATTTCTTCGGGGCTGTACCAAATGAGGACGGACTTGTGAACGGTTTTCATGCAGACTGTGCCTGGCATCGGTGTGCGCCAAGCGGAGGAAATTAGAATCGCTGCCAGCGACACCCACACATTGTAGGGAGGCCTTTTAACTCCCGGTTTGTGCCGCATCTACCTCTTCATGGCCAAAAAACCCGATCCTACGTCCCGCATTGCCGACAACAAGAAAGCGGCCTACAACTATTTCTTCGAGGAACGCCACGAGGCGGGCATGGTGCTGCACGGCTGGGAGGTCAAGGCCCTGCGCGAGGGCAAGGTGCAGCTGACCGATGGCTACGTGCTGATCCGCGATGGCGAGCTGTATCTGCTCGGCTGCCTGATCCATGCGCTCAAGACCGCCTCCACCCACGTCAACCCCGAATCGGCGCGCACCAAGAAACTGCTGCTCAAGAAAGACGATATCAAGCGCCTGATCGGCAAGGTCGAGCAAAAGGGCTACACGCTGGTGCCGCTCAATCTGCACTGGAAAAACGGCTTTGTGAAATGCGAAATTGCCCTGGCCAAGGGCAAGGCTGAGCATGACAAGCGCGACACCATCAAGGACCGCGAAGGCAAGCGCGAGGTGGAGCGCGCCATGAAAAGTCGCAGCCGCTGAGGCATGCGTGCGATGCGGTCTGCGCTCACCCAGCGCAGCCCTTGAGATTTTTTTGCGACGCCGTGGAATAAACCGCTGCGCCCATGTGTTTGTCCCGGTGCAAGGCAGCATTCGCCTCCGCCTGCACCACACCCTGGAGAAACCCATGAAAAAACTGATCTCGATGGCCGCCTTCGTCGCAGCAGCCGCATTGGCCGGCTGCGCCACCATGAACGACTCGCCCGTGAAGACCATGGACGGCGTACTGGTCGGAGCGGGCGGCATGACGCTGTACACGTTCGACCGCGACGCGGCAGGCAGTGGCAAGTCGGTGTGCAACGGCCCCTGCGCCACCAACTGGCCACCACTCATGGCCAGCAAGGCACCCGGTGGCGACTACAGCGTCATCACCCGTGACGATGGCAAGACCCAACTGGCCTACAAGGGCAAGCCGCTCTACTACTGGATCAAGGACACCAAGCCCGGCGACAAAACCGGCGACGGGGTGAACCAGGTCTGGCGCACCGCACGGCCCTGAGAACCCTTCAACGCCGCACAGGCCCCACACGGCATGAACCGCACCCAGGTCATCGAACAACTGCCCGGCCTGCGCCGGTACGCGCGGGTGCTCACAGGCGATGCCTGGGCGGCCGATGATCTGGTGCAGGACACGCTGGAACGTGCCTGCAGCAAGTGGTTGCTGTGGCGCACGGGCAGCGACCTGCGCGCGTGGTTGTTCACTCTGATGCACAACCTGTACCTCAACCAACGCCGTGCGCTGCCCGCGCTGGCGCAGGTGGACATCGACGACATTCACGACCAGTTGCCGGGTGCCCGCGCTCCCTCGGATGACGCCCTGGACCTGGAGCGCTGTCTGCAGCGCCTGCCCGCCGACCAGCGGGCCGTGCTGCTGCTGGTGGCCATGGAGGACATGAGCTACGAGGACACCGCGCGCATTCTGGGCATTCCGGCAGGCACTGTGATGTCACGCCTGTCCCGCGCCCGCACGCGCCTGCACGCGCTGATGGACCGAGAGCCCGCGCCCAGCCCTATACCGGCTGCCCACGCAGACGCACCCGCAGCAGGCGCTGTGCCTGTGCTGCGTCGCCTCAAATAAAAAAGAGCCATGACCCGCCCCCCCACCATGGACCCGATCCACCCTGCCCCCCACCCACGCGCTGGCGAAAGCAGCACCTGGCACGCCCTCGTGGACGGCCAATTGCCGCTCGCACAGGCGCAGGCGCTGCGCGAGCAATTGCAGGATGATCAGGAAGCGCAGGCCACACTGGCGCACTGGCAGGCACAGCGAGAGCAGCTACACGCCCTGCACCAGGACCTGCTCCACGCCCCCGTGCCCGATACGTTGATGGCCGCAGCATTGCGGGCCACGGACCGCCGGGAGCAGCAGGCGCAGTGGTGGCGTTGGGGTGGCATGGCCGCCTCCGTGTTGCTGGCCTTTGTGCTGGGGTGGACGGGACGCGGCCAGTGGCCCGCCGTGGCGCCCGGCAAAACGCTGGCGACGGGCAACGGCACCACGCTGCTAGCTGCCGAACCGGCACAACGCTTCGCCCAGCAAGCCGCAGTCGCCCACGCGGTGTACCAGCCCGAAGTCCGCCACCCCGTGGAAGTTACAGCCGCCCAGCAGGACCACCTGGTGCAATGGCTGTCCAAGCGGCTGGACCGCCCGCTCAAGGTTCCCGCGCTGGGCGCGCAGGGTTATGAACTGGTGGGCGGTCGCTTGTTGCCTGGCGACACCGGGGTGCGCGCGCAGTTCATGTACCAGAACAGCGCAGGCCAGCGCATCACGCTGTACCTGGGCGCCTTTGCTGCGGCATCCACCAGCCCTGGCCCCGCCAGCGACAACACGCCCCGTCCACAGCCACCGACCACCGCAAGCGCGACCGCATTCCAGTTCACGCAAGAAGGCCCGGTGCCAGGCTTTTACTGGACGGACGCGGGCTTTGGCTACGCCTTGAGCGGACAGCTGTCGCGCACCGAGCTGCTGAGCTTGGCGACAGCGGCGTACCAACAGCTGAACCCCTGACGCGCCGCCAGGGACTCTCCGGGTGGACTGGCCGGCTACAACCTTCGCCGGTCAGGACAAATGGGCCAGCGGGTGGGCGTGTGCAGGCCAGGGGCTGGTGAAGAACTGCGCCACCATATCGGGCGTCACGTCCTCGATGCGGCCAGGGTTCCATTGGGGCGCATGGTCCTTGTCCACGGCCAGGGCGCGGATGCCCTCCACCGTTTCGCTCTGGCCGGGGCGCAGGAAGAAGCAGTGGCGCACCATGTCGCGCTCCATGCGCAGGTCGTCGGCCAAGCCCATGTCCCGTGCGCGGCGGATTTGTTCCAGCACCACGTGCAGCATGAGGGGCGAGCGCTTGCGCAGCGTGGCCGCCGTGGCGCGTGCCCAGTCACTGTCGGCCGCTTCAAGCGCCGCCACGATCTCGCCCACGCTGCCCAACGAAAAATATTGATCAATTTGGCCCCTAGCGCTTTTCTGCAAAGCGCTAGCAGCTACAAATTTAGAAGCAACATAGTCTTTGACGGCAGCACCGCTGGCAAAGCTCTGGGTGCCCAGCGCCTCCCACACGGCCGCTTGCTGGTCAGCAGGCAGACAACCGTCCGCCAACCGGTTTTCGATGGCATCACCGGCGCCAATGGTGTCGCCGGTGAGCGCCAGCCATTCGCCCACACGACCGGGACACCGGCTCAGGAAATAGCCCCCCCCCACATCCGGGAACAGGCCAATGGCCGTCTCCGGCATGGCCATCTTCGTGCGCTCGGTCACCACGCGCAGGGCGGCGCCCTGGCTGATGCCCATGCCGCCGCCCATCACGATGCCGTCCATGAAGGCGATGTAGGGCTTGGCGTAGTTGTGGATCAGGTGGTTGAGCGCGTACTCCTCGGTGAAGAAGTCCTCGATCAGCGGGTTGCCCTGGCTGCCCGCCTGGTGCAAAAAGCGGATGTCTCCACCGGCGCAGAAGGCACCAAACGGGCCTTCCTTGTTGCTGCCACGGATGGCCACGGCCAGCACCCGCGCATCGTTTTGCCATGCCAGCAAGATGCCCATGAGGTCACGCACCATGCCCAGCGAGAGGGCATTGAGCGCACGCGGGCGGTTCAACGTGATGAAGCCCACCTGGCCTCGCACTTCACTCAACACATCAGGCAATACCGTCTCCGTCATTTTTGTTCCTTCCAACCCAATAGTTCATTAAAAACCAGCGCACCGATCACGAGCACGCCTCCCGTCAGCACCGCCGGAGCAGGCTTTTCGCCTGCGCCCAGCCAGGCCAGCAAAATTCCAAAGATGACTTCGAGCAAGCCGAGCAACGCCATCTCTGGCGCCTTGAGCACACGGCCGCAGCGCACGGCCAGCACACAAGGGATGGCCAATTGCACCACGCCCAACAGCGCCAGCAGGGCCAGGTCATGCCCTGAAGCCTGAAAAGGCAGCGCCAGCGGCAACGTAGCCACCACCGAGATCACCGCGCCGACCAGCACCGCAGGCACCAGGTCCACCGCATGGCCGTGGCGCTGCGAATGCTGCACCACCGTCCAGTTGATGGCGGCTGCCACCGGCACACACAGCGCCACCAGCGTACCTGCCAGGGGCAGGCCCGCCATCTGCGAACCATACATCCACCCAATGCCCAGCCCAGCCACGGCAATCGCGGCCCAGGTGCGCGGGGCGATGTGGTGGCCGATAAAAATGCGCGCGAACAACGCCGTGAGCAGCGGCCCCACGGCCATCGTGACCAGCACATTGGCCACCGGCATGAGCACCAGCGCCACCATGAATGCCGTGAACATCACGCTCCAGCACACGCCAGAAATCCACAGCGCACGGCCGCTGTGGCGCATGGAGGCGAACACCGCCCTGCCCTGCAGCGCAGGCAGGATGACCAGCAGCGACAGCAGCGTGAAGAAGCTGCGCCAGAAGGTCACCTCAAAGCTCGCCGCATGCTCCAGGTGGCGCGTGACCACACCGGCAATGGACCACATGAGGGTCACGGCCACCATCAGCGCCACGGCACGGGAATGTGTCAATTTCAACAGAGGCTCCAGGATTCAGACGGCAAAAAGGCCACTGCGTCGCAGTGGCCCCTTTTTGAACGTGCTCTGAGCGCTTCTCTGAACGCTCCGCCGATCAGGACCGTGCAGCGCGCTTGCGCTCGTTCTCGGTCAGGTGGCGCTTGCGCAGGCGCACAGACTTGGGCGTGATTTCGACCAGTTCATCGTCCTCGATGAATTCCACGCCGTATTCCAGCGTCAGGTCGATCGGGGGCGTGATCTTGATCGCGTCTTCCTTGCCAGAGACACGGAAGTTGGTCAGCTGCTTGGTGCGCGTGGCGTTCACGATCAGGTCGTTGTCGCGGCTGTGAATGCCCACGATCATGCCTTCGTACACGGGGTCGTTCGCCTTCACGAACATGCGGCCACGGTCGTCCAGCTTGCCCAGGGCGTAGGTGAAGATTTCACCATCGTCCATGGAGATCAGCACACCGTTCTTGCGGCCACCGATGTCGCCCTTGTGCGGCTCGTAGCTGTCGAAGATGTTGGAGATCAGGCCGGAACCACGTGTCAGGTTCAGGAATTCGTTGGTGAAACCGATCAGGCCACGTGCGGGGATGCGGTATTCGAGGCGTACGCGGCCACGGCCGTCGGACTCCATGTTCACCAGCTCGCCCTTGCGCTCGCCCAGGGCCTGCATCACGCCGCCCTGGTGGCCTTCTTCGATGTCCACCGTCACCAGCTCGATAGGCTCGTGCTTCACGCCGTCGATGTCCTTGAACACCACGCGGGGCTTGGACACGGCCAGCTCGTAGCCTTCACGGCGCATGTTTTCCAAGAGGATGGTCAGGTGCAGTTCACCCCGGCCCATCACTTCGAAGATACCTTCTTCATCGGTCTCAGACACGCGCAGGGCCACGTTGTGCTGCAGCTCCTTTTGCAGACGGTCCCAGATCTGGCGGCTGGTCACGAACTTGCCTTCGCGGCCGGCCAGGGGCGAGGTGTTCACGCAGAAGTTCATGGTCAGCGTGGGCTCGTCCACCTTCAGCATGGGCAGCGGCGACGGGTTGGCGGGGTCGGTCACGGTCACGCCGATGCCGATGTCTTCGATGCCGTTGATCAGCACGATGTCGCCAGGGCCCGCCAGCGGCGTCTGCATGCGATCAAGGCCCTGGAAGGTGAGCACCTGGTTGACACGGCCCTTGACGGATTTGCCATCGGGGCCTTCCATGACGAGCACATCCTGGCCCGGCTTGATGGTGCCCTGGCTGATGCGGCCCACGCCGATGCGGCCCACAAAGGTGGAGAAGTCCAGCGCCGAAATCTGCAGTTGCAGCGGAGCGGCTGGGTCACCCGTGTTCGGTGGAACGTGCGAGAGGATCGTGTCGAACAGGGCCGACATGTCGGGACCCCACTGCTCGCCCGGCGCGCCTTCTTCCAGCGACGACCAGCCGTTGATGCCCGATGCGTACACCACGGGGAAGTCGAGTTGTTCGTCGGTGGCACCGAGCTTGTCGAACAGGTCGAACGCGGCGTTCACCACCTTGTCGGGGTTGGCACCGGGCTTGTCCACCTTGTTCACCACCAGGATGGGGCGCAGGCCCAGAGCCAGGGCCTTCTTGGTCACGAAACGCGTTTGGGGCATGGGGCCTTCTTGCGCGTCGATCAGCAGCACCACGCTGTCCACCATGGACAGCGCACGCTCCACTTCACCGCCGAAGTCCGCGTGGCCGGGGGTGTCTACGATGTTGATGTGTGTGCCCTTCCAGCTCACGGCGCAGTTCTTAGCCAGGATGGTAATGCCACGCTCTTTTTCAATCGCGTTGTTGTCCATCACGGTGTCAACGACCTTTTCGTGGTCGGCGAAGGTGCCGGACTGGCGCAGCAGCTGGTCGACCATGGTGGTTTTGCCGTGGTCAACGTGGGCAATGATCGCGATATTGCGGATTTGTTTCGTCGTCATAGTTTTTCCAATGTGCCGCTGGCTTGAGGGTGCGGCATGCCTTCCAAAATTTGTTGAATTTCCAGCGGACTCAGGAGCCTGTCCGGCACCAGCTCCCCGCCCACGATGTGGCCCACCCCCAGCAGTGCCGGAGGATTCTCGCCGAACACCGCCACGGCACTGGCATCGGGCCAGGTGCCACGGCGACGCACGCCCGACAGGAATCGGGCTGCATTCTCGCCGTCCAGCGTGACACGCACGTGTTGTGCCAGCAGCGACTCGGGCGCCTCCAGGCTGGCCAGGCGCTCCGCCTCCGGCATGGCTTCCAGCTGGGCCAGCGTGACGCAGCGCTCCACACCGATTCCACCGGTGTCGATGCGGCGCAAGAAGGTCAGGTGCGCGCCGCAACCCAGCGCCGCCCCGATGTCTTCACCCAGCGTGCGGATGTAGGTGCCTTTGCTGCAAGTTACTATTATTTTGATAGCTACTTGCGCTTTATCTGTCTGCGTCAGGGTCAGTTTTAATGCATGAATGACGACACCGCGCGCTTCACGCTCTACCGTGACACCTGCTCGCGCGTACTCGTACAGCGCCTTGCCGTCTTTCTTGAGCGCACTGTGCATCGGCGGCACCTGGCGAATAGGGCCGGTGAACTGCTCTTGCACGGCCGCAAGACGCTCAGGGGTCAGCTGTGCCAAGTCCACATCACAGCGTTGCACCACATCGCCTTCAGCGTCGCCGGTGGTGGTGGTGGTGCCCAGCAGTGCAACGGCTTCGTAGGTCTTGGGCGCATCCAGCTGCAGCTGGCTGAACTTGGTGGCCGCGCCAAAACACAGCGGCAACACGCCGGTGGCCAATGGGTCCAGCGTGCCGGTATGGCCCGCCTTTTCGGCGCGCAAGAGCCATTTCGCCTTTTGCAAGGCGTCGTTGCTCGAAAGGCCGAGCGGTTTGTCGAGCAGCAACACCCCATGCACAGGGCGCCGCTGCACCCTGGTGCGAGGCGCGTGCATGGACTACTCCTCTTTTGCGCGGGAAGAAACTGCCTTGGCGATCAAGGCATTCATGTCGGCCGCACGCTCGGAGGTGCGGTCGAACACGAAGTGCAGCGTGGGCACCGTGTGGATGTGCAGGCGCTTGAACAAGCCGTTGCGCAGGAAACCCGCAGCCTGGTTGAGCGCCGCCTGTGTCTCCACAGGGTCGCCCGTCAACAGGCTGAAGAACACCTTGGCGTGTGCGTAGTCTGGAGTCACCTCCACACCCTGCAGCGTCACCATGCCCACACGCGGATCTTTCAACTCGCGCGCGATCAGCTCCGTCAGATCGCGCTGGATCTGATCTGCGACCTTGAAGGCGCGGTTGGGGGTGGAAGATTTCTTCGCAGCCATGTCGTCGTCACCGATGCCTTACAGCGTCCGCGCGATTTCCTTGATGTCAAAGAATTCGAGGTGATCGCCTTCCTTGATGTCGTTGTAGTTCTTGAGCTTGATACCGCACTCAAAGCCTTCCTTGACATCCTTGACATCGTCCTTGAGGCGCTTGATCGAATCGACTTCGCCGGTGTAGACCACCACGTTGTCGCGCAGCAGGCGGAAGCGTGCGTTGCGATGGACCATGCCCGAAGTGATGTACGAACCGGCAATCGTGCCGATCTTGGTCGCAACGAACACCGTGCGGATCTCGGCGGTACCGATGATCTCTTCGCGCTGCTCGGGGGCCAGCATGCCGGACATCGCCACACGCAGCTCGTCCACAGCGTCGTAAATGATGCTGTAGTAGTGCAGATCGACGCCATTGCCTTCGGCCAGCTTGCGCGCACCGGCATCGGCCCGCACGTTGAAGCCGATCACGATGGCCTTGGAGGCGATCGCCAGGTTGATGTCGGACTCGCTGATGGCGCCCACGGCGGCATACACCAGCTGCACCTTGACTTCGTCGGTCGAGAGCTTGAGCAGCGACTGCGCCAGCGCTTCCTGCGAACCCTGTACATCGGCCTTGACGATGATGGGCAACATCTTCACTTCGCCCGCCGTCATGTCGGCAAACATGTTTTCCAGCTTGGCGGCCTGTTGCTTGGCCAGCTTGGTGTTGCGGAACTTGCCGGCACGGTAGGTCGCGATTTCGCGGGCACGGCGTTCGTCCGTGAGCACCATGAATTCGTCGCCGGCCTGCGGCACTTCCGTCAGACCCTGGATTTCCACCGGGATCGACGGGCCTGCTGTCTTGGCGACCTTGCCGTTTTCGTCCAGCATGGCGCGCACGCGGCCATAGGTCTGGCCAGCCAGCACAATATCGCCCACCTTGAGCGTGCCGGACTGCACCAGCACCGTGGCCACAGGGCCGCGGCCCTTGTCGAGCTGGGCTTCGATCACCAGACCCTTGGCCAGTGAATCGACCGGTGCCTTGAGTTCCAGCACTTCGGCCTGCAGCAGCACTTGCTCCAGCAGGGTGTCGATGCCCATGCCGGTCTTGGAAGACACCGGCACGAAAGGCGAATCGCCACCGTACTCTTCAGGCACCACCTCTTCGACCACCAGCTCCTGCTTGACGCGGTCGGGGTTGGCATCGGGCTTGTCGGCCTTGGTGATCGCCACCACGATAGGAACACCAGCCGCCTTGGCGTGCTTGATGGCTTCCTTGGTCTGGGGCATGACACCGTCATCGGCCGCCACCACCAGGATCACGATGTCCGTGGCCTGGGCACCACGGGCACGCATGGCCGTGAAGGCCTCGTGGCCCGGGGTGTCAAGGAACGACACCATGCCGCGTGGTGTTTCCACGTGGTAGGCACCGATGTGCTGCGTGATGCCACCGGCTTCACCCGCAGCCACCTTGGCGCGGCGAATGTAATCGAGCAGCGAGGTCTTGCCATGGTCCACGTGACCCATGACGGTCACCACAGGAGCACGTGGCAACAATTCCACGTTCTGCTGGGTCGTATCGTCGTCGGTAAAGGNTTCTGGATCGTCCAGCGCCGCCACCACCGCCTTGTGGCCCAGTTCTTCCACCACGATCATGGCGGTGTCCTGGTCCAGCGGCTGGTTGATGGTGACCATCTGGCCCATCTTCATCAGCGCCTTGATCACTTCAGACGCCTTGATCGACATCTTGTGTGCCAGCTCTGCCACCGTGATGGTTTCGGGCACATGCACTTCAATGATGCGCGCCTCGACCGGTGCGGACTGCTGGTGATCGTCGCGATGGTCGCGGCTGTCGCCACGGCGGCCACGCGGGCCACCACGCCAGTTGTTGCGACCGACACCGCCGCTGCTGTCGCCACGGGTCTTGATTTCTTTTTTCTTGGCAGTGTCGTTGGCCCAGCTGGAGGACAGCTTGGCCGACTTCACTTCCTTGCCAGCGCCTGGCGCACCTGCGCCCGCCCCAGCAGTGGCGGGAGCGCCTGCGCGCGCCACACCGGTGCCGACAGCCGGCTTGTGCAGGGTGCCCTTCTTGGCATCCCCCACGGCAGCGGGCTTGGCCACTGGCTTGGGTTCTTCTGGCTTCTTGGCCACCATGACCGCCTTCTTGGGCGTTGCCATCATGGACCGGATCGCAGCAGCTTCCGCTTCGGCCTTGCGGCGACGGGCGTCCAGGTCAGCAGCGCGCGCTGTTTCCTCGTCGGCACGTGCCTTGGATTCAGCGGCAGCCTTTTCGCGGGCTTCAGTTTGGGCTGCATTGCGTGCAGCGGCTTCGGCCGCTTGCTCGCGGGTGGCCTCCTGCTTGACAGCAGAGGCTTGTGCCTTCTTCTCGGCTTCCTGGGCGGCATAGGCGGCAGCGCGCTCTTCAGCTTCACGCTCACGCTTTTCGCGCGCTTCACGCTCGGCACGCTTTTCGGCCAGCTCCGTCTCCTGGCGGCGGATCAGCTCGGCCTGGCGGCGAGCTTCTTCCTCGCGGCGGGACAGTTCCAGGTCTTCGCTGGAAACAGCGGCCTCTTCCGCAGCGGCGGGCGCATGGGATTCGGCAGATGCCTCGGCACCTTCGTCGCGCTGGATGAACGTGCGCTTCTTGCGCACTTCCACCTGGATCGTGCGGGCCTTGCCCGTGGCATCCGCCTGCTTGATCTCGCTGGTGGACTTCTTCACCAGCGTGATCTTCTTGCGGTCGGCCGAAGCCGTGCCGTGGCTGGCCTGCAGATAAGCAAGCAGCTTTTGCTTGTCCGACTCGGTCAACGCGTCGGAAGGGGCGGCCTTGCCCACGCCCGCAGCTTTGAGCTGGTCGAGCAGGGTTTCAGGCGATTTTTTGAGTTCGGTTGCAAACTCGGCGACAGTATTACTGGACATATGTGGTTCGTGCCTCCCTGACCTTTACTCTTGCCCCGCGAACCAGTGTTCGCGCGCCTTCATGATCAAGGCTTTGGCATCTTCTTCAGACTGTCCGGTCAGGTCGGTCAGTTCATCAATGGCCAGATCGGCCAGGTCGTCACGTGTGTGCACACCGCCTTCAGCCAACTTGGCAATCAGCTCGGGGGTGAGGCCTTCGAGGTCGCGCAGGTCCTGGGAGACCTCTTCCACGCTTTCCTCACGGGCGATTTCCATCGTGAGCAGCGCATCCTTGGCACGGGCACGCAACTCGTTGACGGTGTCTTCGTCGAAGCTTTCGATCTCCAACATTTCCTGCAGCGGCACATAGGCCACTTCTTCGAGGCTGTTGAAGCCTTCGGAGATCAGGATGTCGGCGATTTCCTCGTCCACATCGAGCTTTTCCATGAACAGCTTGCGGGCCGTGTCGGTCTCGTTGGCCTGCTTTTGCGCGCTTTCGGCGGCGTCCATGATGTTGATCTTCCAGCCAGTCAGGTCGGACGCCAGACGCACGTTCTGACCACCACGGCCAATGGCGATGGCGAGATTTTCCTCGTCCACGACCACGTCCATGGCGTGTTTTTCTTCATCGACCACGATGGAGGACACGTTGGCCGGGGCCAGGGCGCCGATCACAAACTGTGCGGGGTCTTCGGACCACAGCACGATGTCCACGCGTTCGCCAGCGAGTTCGTTGGTCACCGCATTGACGCGGGTGCCACGCACACCGACGCAAGTGCCAATGGGGTCCACGCGCTTGTCGTGGCTCAGCACGGCGATCTTGGCGCGCGAGCCGGGGTCACGGGCGCAGGACTTGATTTCCAGCAGGCCTTGTTCGATCTCAGGCACTTCGTTGCGGAAGAGTTCGATCATGAACTCGGGGGCCGAGCGCGACAGGATGATGGGAGCGCCGCGCAGCGTCAGGTCCACTTCCATGATCATGGCGCGCACACGGTCGCCACTGCGCAGGTTTTCCTTCGGGATCATCTCGCCACGGCGCAGACGTCCTTCCACACGGCCGGATTCGACAATGATGTCGCCCTTGTCCATGCGCTTGACGGTGCCGGTAAAGATTTTCTCGCCGCGCGACATGAAGTCGTTGAGCAGCATTTCACGCTCGGCGTCCCGGATCTTCTGCAGGATGACCTGCTTGGCAGCCATGGCGCCGATGCGGCCGATCGGCACGGACTCGACACCTTCTTCGATGTACTCGCCCACTTCGATGTCCGGAATGCGGTCCTTCGCATCCATCAGCAGCTCTTCGGCCTCGGGGTTTTGCAGGCCGGCATCATCGGGCACCACCAGCCAGCGACGGAAAGTCTCATAGTTGCCGCTGTCGCGATCTACGGACACGCGAATGTCCACCTCGCCCTGGTACAGCTTCTTGGTAGCCTGGGCCAGGGCCGACTCCACGGCGCCCAAGACCACATCACGCTCCACGTTCTTTTCGCGCGAAATGGCCTCAACCAACATCAACAATTCGCGATTCATGCGACGACTCTCCTATTTCAATCACCCGAAGGCGGAGGCTGCGCGCGGCTGCCACCCACCCCAATTTTTCAGCAGCCACTCAGGCGGGTGCCGCCCCAGCCTTGCCTGCACGCCCCTTGAAATCCACGATGGGCGCCAGGCGCACATCCCGAACCTCGTCCAAGGTAAAGCCCAGCGCCTGCAATGGGGCGGGCACACGTTTCTTGCTGACCCTTTGACCTGGCTTGACCGGCGGCTCGTCACTCCAGACGATCTGCCACCCCCCAGCCTCGGCGCGCTCCAGCGTGCCGCGAAATTTCTTGCGGGTGGCATTCACCTGCCCCGCCGCCGCCGCAACGCCGATGGGCGCCTTCAGGGTGACGTCGATGACCGAACCCTCGAAGCGGACAAAGTCTTGCTCATGGCGCAGGGGGCGATCGATGCCGGGGGACGACACTTCGAGGCGCTTGTACTCGACGCCATCGACCTCCAGCGCAAACTGCAGCTGGCGCGTGACCTTCTCGCAATCCTCGACGGTCACGAACTGCTCAACCACGGGCTGGGGCGCATCAGCGGCCGGCTGCACCCAGGGCAAGTCGATGGTGACGCGCAGCAAACCGCCAGCGGAGCGTTCGATCTCCACCAAGTCATACCCCAGGCCCGTCACAATTTGTTCAACGACTTGCTGCAATGCCACGTGTTCAGTTCAATCCCGGAAAAACAAAAAACCCGATAACCCCCGGAGACTCTTCCCCGACAGCTTCGAGNTCCAAAAGCGTTCGACCAAAAAAAACGGGCGGTTGGTACCCGCCCGTTTGGTCGTGAGAGTTGTATTGTAGCGCGCAAAGTGTTGATTTGCAAAGGCGCGGACGGGCAAAACTGTTGTCAACGCGCCCAGGCCAGTGTGCATGCGGCCTGCCGGACGATGTGGTGCCAAAACGGCACCTGGCGCTTATCCAATCGGCGCGAGCAGCTATGACAGTGATAGCGGCTGCAGCAGCTCAGCCAGATCGCCCTCGGTGAACAGCGGCTCCTTGCGTGCAGCGGAGTCGCTGTACAGACTGCCCGCCAGCTGCGCCTTGCGCTCCTGCAGCGCCAAAATTCGCTCTTCAATCGTGCCCTGCGCCACCAGTTTGATCACCCATACGCTCTGTGTCTGTCCAATGCGGTGGGCGCGGTCGGTGGCCTGGTTTTCCACCGCCGGGTTCCACCAGGGGTCGTAGTGAATCACAGTGTCGGCCTGCGGCAGGTTCAGCCCCACCCCGCCCGCCTTCAGGCTGATCAAAAACAGCGGCACCTGCCCGCTGGTGAACTGTTCGATGATCGCGTCGCGCTTCTGGCTCTGCCCCGTGAGCTTGACCCAGGGCAGGTTGCGTTTTTTCAGCTCGGCCTCGATCAGCGTTAGCATGCTGGTGAACTGCGAGAACAGCAAAATGCGCCGCCCCTCGGCCAGCATCTCGGGCAGCAGCGCCATCAGCTGGTCCAGCTTGGCCGATGTCTTGACCTTTTTGGCGGCATCTAGCGGCACAAGTTGCGGGTGGCAGCACACCTGGCGCAGCTTGAGCAGCGCATCGAGGATGGTGATCTGCGACTTGGCCAGCCCCTTGGTCTGCAAGGCTTCGCGCACGGTTTTTTCCATACCCAGGCGGATGGTTTCGTACAGATCGGCCTGCGTGCCGGTCAGTTCCACGGGCATCACCGACTCGACCTTGGGCGGCAGCTCGCCCGCCACCAGGGCCTTGGTCCTGCGCAGCATAAAAGGCGTGATGCGCGAGCGCAGCTGCGCCATGCGCGCGCCGTCGCCCTGCTTTTCGATGGGCGTGCGAAACACCTCCTTGAAGCGTGTCTGACTGCCCAGAAAACCTGGCATCAAAAAGTGAAACAGGCTCCAGATCTCGCCCAGGTGGTTTTCCATGGGCGTGCCCGACAGGCACAGCCGGTGGCGCGCCTGCAGCTGGCTGACCACCTGCGCGGCATGCGTGCTGGCGTTCTTGATGTTCTGCGCTTCATCCAGCACCACCAGGTGCCACTGGTGCGCCAACCAGCGCTCGCGGTCGCGCTGCAGCAGCGAATACGGGGCAATGACCAGGTCATGCTCGGTGACTGTATCTGCCATGCCGTGTCGGCCGGCGCCATGCAGCACCAGACAACGCAGCCCAGGGCAAAAGCGGGCCGCCTCGCGCTGCCAGTTGCCCATGAGGCTCACGGGTGCAATGACCAGCGCAGGTGCGGTCAGCCGCCCCGCGTCTTTTTCGACCTGGATGTGTGCCAGGGTCTGCAGCGTCTTGCCCAGGCCCATGTCGTCGGCCAGCNCCCCGGCCAGTCCGTGGGCACTCAGAAACTGCAGCCAGTTCAGCCCCTGCTGCTGGTACGGCCGCAAGGTGGCCCGCACGCTGGCGGGCAAAGGCACCTCCGGCAAGGCGCCAACGCCCTGCAACTGAGCCACCATGGCGCGCAAGGCATCGGCGCCCTGCCACACCGCGCCCTCGCCCAACGCGGCGCTGGTGCGCAGCGCGTCCATGCGCGAGAGCTTGAGGCTCTCGCCCCTGAAATCGTGCGCGCGGTCGCCCACCAGGTCCAGCAAGGCGGCCATCCAGGGGCGCAGCGCGTCGGTCGGCACCCGCACAAAACCCGATGTACCCACACCCCGCAGGTAAGCAAACGGCGGCAGCTGCGGCTGTCCAGTGACGGGGTCGGGCGGCTGCTGGGCGGCAGCGGCGATCAGCAGGGGCAGCAACGGCAGGATGTTGTGGCGCACGCCGTTGATTTCCATGCCCAGCGACAGCGCAAACCAGGGCGATGTGGCCTCATCTTCGCCACTGGGTTGCAGTGACACGTCCAGCGTGTCGGCATGGGTGATCCAGCCGTCCAGCGCCGCGTCCTGCCTAAGCACAAAACCGGCCTCGCGCAACACAGAAAACCCGTTGTCAAACCAGTGCATCCAGTCGTCCTGCGATTCCTCGCCGGGGATGCCGAACAGGCCATCGTCGGTGGCCAGCAGGCCCAGGTCCATCAGGCGTTCAATGGCATCCAGCTCGGCCGCCGCGTCGCGCTGCAGCAGCACCTGACTGCCGTCGGCGCCAGTCACCAGCACACTCAGGTCCTGCCCGGCCCACCAGCCCACATGGCCCTGGTAGTCAAAGCGCAACTGGGCGGTGATGAGGNCCAGGCCCGGCACATCGGCTTCGGGCACGGGCGCCAGGTGCAGGCGCGCCACGGGCCTGACGCCCTGCACGCGTGTGAGAGGGCTGAGCACCGGCGGCAGCGGCAGCATGCCCCCAAGGCGGCTCGCCACCTCGGCATGGTGTTTTTGCAGCGCGGCGGCGGCGAGCGGAGGCGCCTGCAGCAACAGTTCCAGTTGTTCGGGGCTCAACCCCTCGGCCGACACGGGGCCGCACAGGCCCTGGGCGACATCGAGGTACAGGGGCGGGTGGTTGGCACACAGCGTGGCGCTGGGGCTGGGCAGGCGGGCCTGCAAGGTCCAGGCGTTGTCGCCACCGTCGCCACCACCGGACGCGACTTTTTCTTTCCAGGCCCAGGCAATGGGCAGCGGATCGCCCCAGCGCAGCGGCACGCCCACCGTGGAGCCGCCTGCATCCACAAACAGACGCCCCGTGGCAGCCGCCTGCTGCAGTGCCAGCAGGCCTACAGCTCCCTCCAGCACACCCGTCGGCGCGCCGCTGTAGGCCGAGTAGTAGCCCACGCTGCGCGGCATGGCACGCAGCAGTTGCAGCAGCTGGCGGTCTGCATCCGTGGCGCGGTCATACACCGCCTGGCCGGGTCCAGGTTGGGTCCGGACGGCCTTGGGCTTGGCCCAGCCGCCGGTGAGCTTGGGGTAGGACACCACGGCCTCGATCTGCAGCTGTGGCGCGCCATTGCGCAGGCGCCCGATGGTGGAGAGCAGGTAGAGGTAACACTCCGGCCGGTCTGCCCGTGCGCCAGCCAGTGGCAGCGCGGCGTTGTCTGCCGCCAGATCCCAGTCGTTCAGCCAACGCACCAGGCGGGCCTCGGCCTCTGCGCGGGCCTGGGCGGCAACGCGCTCCTGCATAGCCTGCAGCGCTTGCGCGGCCTGCGCTGTAGGGGGCGAACGGGGGGCAGGCTCTGCGCCTGGGCGCATGTCCAGTGCCTTCAGCGTCAGGGCTACGGCGTGTTTGCAGTCTTCGCCCACCGGGCAGGTGCATTCGCCCGTCCAGGAGCGGACCTGGCCGTTGGGCGCCAGCACCAGCTCTACCGACAGCGCGTACGGCTCGGGTTGGGTGCCCTGCACTTCGCCGCCGATGCGCCAGACGCCTTTGCCTTCCTCTTCAACGTCGATGCGGACGACGGCGGACTGCCGGAAAAGTCCCATACCGCGCGACCATGCGCCTTGGTCGCAGTGTGCCTGCAGCGAGCTGATGGAAAAGGACGGAGCAGCGGGGGAAGACACAAATAGAAGCGGAAAATGGCCCTAGCGCTTTACTATCAAGCGCTAGCAGCTACTAAAAAATGAGCAATGAGTGAGTATCCAGAACGCGGCGTTTACTGGCTGCGCGCGGCGCGCACGCGCTCAAAAACGCCCTGGGCCTCGCTGCCCGCCCCTGCGCTGCCAGGGGCGTCCTGTAGGCTGGCCAGCAGCCGCGCCAGCACGGGCGCCTGGGGCAGCAGCGGCCCCAGGAACAGCGCGCGCTGGCCGTCGGCAATCAGCAGGGTGGGAAAGGTCTCCACGTCCAGGTCGCCAGCAAGATCGGACTCGTCTTCGATGTCCACCCATTCAAAGCGCACGTCCGGATGCGCGCGGGCCAATTCGTTGAACAGGGGGCGGTAGATGCCACAGGTGCCACACCACGCAGCGCACAAGCACACGGCCCACCAGCCACCGGGCGTGGCGGCCGCAGGGCTTGGGGGGGTGGACGGGGGCAATGCGGCGGGGCTGGACATCAAACGGGCTCCTGGGGCTGGCGTGGCGGGAGCCCTGTGAAGACAGCAGGCCCCGCGCTACAAACCACGCCGTTCGCGGGCGCGGTAAACCTCGATGGTACCCACACCCGGCGCCTGATTGCCCCAGCTGTTGCGCACAAAGGTCGTCACCGCCGCCACGTCCTCGTCGGACAGAAACTGCTGGAACGGTGGCATGCCGTGCGGGCGCGGGTTGCCCGCCGTGGCAGGCAGATAGCCACCCTGCAGCACCACGCGCACCAGGTTGGTCGGGTCGCTCAGCGTGATGGCGCGGTTGCCCGCCAGCGCCGGGAAGCCGCCGGGCTCGCCCTGGCCTTCGTCGCCATGGCATTGGGCGCAGTGTTGTTCGTACACCTTGCTGCCGCGTGCCATGGCGCTGGCTGGCGGGGCGGCTACGGTGGCAGGCACCTTGCGATCCTGCTGCGGCAGGCCCTGCAGGTACACCGCCATTGCGCGCGCATCGGCGTCGCTCAGGTACTGCGTGCTGCGGAACACCACTTCGGCCATGGGGCCCAGCACCGATCCGTGCGGGGCCACGCCGGTTTTCAGCAAGGCCATCACGTCTTCGGTTTTCCATTCTTTGACGCCCGCCTCATGCGCAGCATTGAGCGCAGGGGCATACCAGTTCTGCACCGGGATCAGCCCGCCGGTAAAGGCCTTGGCGTCGGTGGTGGCACCCAATGCGTTGCGCGGCGTATGGCAGGCGGTGCAATGGCCCAGGCCGTTGACCAGGTAGGCGCCCCGGTTGTATTCGGCCGACTGCGTGGGTTCGGGTTGAGGCGCCCCGGGCGTGAAGAACAGCGCCCGCCAAAAACCCAGCGCCGCCTGCGTGTTGTACGGGAAACGCAGCGCGTGGTCGCGGTTGGACTCAGCGGCGGCGGGCAGGCTGTGCAGGTAGGCAAAGATGGCGTCCGAATCCTCGCGCGTCACCTGTGTGTAGTTGGGGAACGGAAAGGCCGGATACAACAGCCGCCCGTCCTTGCTGCGGCCGTGGTGCATGGCGCGCCAGAACTCGGCCGAGGTCCAGCTGCCAATGCCATGCGCCTTGTCGGGTGTGAGGTTGGAGCTGTGCACCACGCCAAACGGCGTCTCGATGCCGCGCCCCCCCGCATAGGGTGCCCCGCCCTGCGTGGTGTGGCAGGCCATGCAGTTGCCGGCGCGGGCCAGGTATTCGCCACGCTGAATCAATTCAGTTGTGCTCTGCAGCGTCTCGCCAGCGGGCAGAGGCTCCTCGCCGCGCAAGTTCAGGCTGATCAGCAGTGCTGCCGCGATGCCCAAGGCAGCCAGAACGGAAGAGATTGTCCAGAGGATGCGTTTCATCGGTGCATCCCTTCTCAATGTGCAGCCGCAGCGGCCACGGGCACTTCAGCCACACCACCGCAGCGCGCGGGCATCGCAGCAGGCAAGGTGCGGGCGGGCTTGCCCCCCGCCGCCACGGGCTGGGCGGCCAACCAGGCCGAGACAGCACTCACATCGTCGGGCGTGAGCTGGCGGGCAATGTCGGCCATGCAGTCGGGCAGATGCGCCCGGCGCTGGCCGGTCTTCCAGGCACCCAGCTGGCTGTTGAGGTAGTCGCGCGGCAGGCCTAGCAGGCCGGGTATGGACGGGGTCACACCCGTCATGGCTGCGCCATGGCAGGCCACGCAGGCGGGGATATTGCGGGCCACATCGCCCCCTTGCACCAGCTTGCGGCCTTGCTCCAGCACAGCGGCGGGCGCTTGTGGTGCGGGCGGCGGCGGGTAAGGCAAGTCCAGCGCTGCAAAGTGCTCGGCCATCTCGCGCAGGTAGTCGTCGGTCAGGTGTTCAATCAGGTAAGTCATCTGCGGGTAGCTGCGTCGCCCATCCCGGAAGTTGAGAAGCTGATTGGCCAGGTAGCCCGCCGGCTTGCCCGCAATGCGTGGAAAGTACCCATCGGGCGTGGCCCGGCCCTCTTTGCCGTGGCACGCGGTGCAGGCCAGCACGCGTGAAGACATGGAAGACGCGGGCACCGTGGCCGCAGTGGATGCAGTGGCCACCGGGGTTGCAGGGGTGGTGCTGGCAGGCACCGTCTGGGCCACAGCGCCAGCGATCAAGGCCAGCGCCAACAGGGCAGTGGCCGCAGGCAGGCGGAGAACGGGGCGCAGCAAGCTGCGCAGGCAATCGGTCATGGGGATCTTTTTGTCCGGGAAAGAAACGGTTGGGTGGCCCACAGCGGTCAAACGGCAAGGCGTGCGCCCACACAGTCCGCCACTCTACGCCCGCCCTCAAAAACAGTACAGATTCAGTTTCCAGTTAAAAATACAGATCAGTTTGTCCTGCATCAAGCCCCACCACCCCAATGAAACGCTACGAACGCCACGCTGACACCATCGCGCAGCTCATCCACAGCGGCGCGCTGCGCCCTGGCGACCGCGTGCCTTCGGTGCGCGAGGCCAGCCGCACGCGGGGTATCAGCCCGTCCACCGTGTTCGAGGCGTACTACCTGCTGGAGGCCCAGGGACTGATCCACGCCCGGCCGCGCTCGGGCTACTACGTCAGCGCCCGGCAACCCACCGCAGGCCAGCGCCCCGCCGAGCCCCTGCCCTCGCAGCCCGCGCACACCTCCACCGGCGTGGCCATCAGCGACCTGGTGTTCGAAGTGCTGGGCCTGGCCCGCGACCGCGACCTGGTGCCGCTGGGCTCGGCCTTCCCGGGGCTGGAGCTGTTTCCGCTGGACCGCCTGGCGCGCTGCCTGGCCAGCGGCATGCGCAAGCTCGACCCGTGGAACATCGTGCAAAGCCTGCCACCGGGTGACGAACGCCTGCGCCAGCAGATCGCACTGCGCTACGGCGTGCACGGCATGCCGGTGGATGTGGAAGAAATCATCATCACCAACGGCGCGATGGAGGCGCTCAACCTCTGCCTGGAGGCCGTCACCCAGCCGGGCGACGTGGTGGTGGTCGAATCGCCCACCTTTTACGCCGCGCTGCAGGCCCTGGAGCGGCTGAACCTGCAGGCGCTGGAAATCGCCACCCACCCGCGCGACGGCATTGACCTGGCCGCGCTGGCCGAGGCGCTGGAGCGCCAGCCCCCCCACCAGCCCATCAAGGCCTGCTGGCTCATGCCCAGCTTTCAAAACCCTCTGGGCAGCCTGATGCCGGAGGGAAAAAAGAGCGAACTGGTCGCCCTGCTTGCCCGCCACGGCGTGCCGCTGATCGAGGACGACGTGTATGGCGAGCTGCACTACGGCCCCCAGCGCCCGCCGCCTGCCAAGGCGTTTGATGGCACGGGGCTGGTCATGCACTGCAGCTCGTTCAGCAAAAGCCTGGCGCCCGGCTACCGCGTGGGCTGGGTGGCGGCGGGCCGCTTTGCCACGGCGGTGCAACGGCTCAAGCTGATGACCACACTATCAGCCGCCACACCATCGCAGCAGGCGCTTTCCGAATACCTGGCCCAGGGCGGCTACGACCGGCACCTGCGCGCGCTGCGCCGCAGCCTGGAACAGCAGCAGGCGATTGCGCTGGCGGCGGTGGCCCAGCACTTCCCGCGGGGCACGCGCGTGTCGCGGCCCGAGGGGGGTTACTTTTTGTGGGCAGAGCTTCCGCAGGAGGTCGATGCACTGGCGCTGCATCGTCAGGCACTCGCGCAGGGCATCAGCCTGGCGCCCGGGCAGATTTTTTCGGCCGACCGGCGTTTTGCGCACTGCGTGCGCATCAACTACGGGCACCCGGCACACGACCGCCTGCAACCCGCCCTGGAATGCGTGGGCCGCCTGGCCACTGTGCTGGCTGCCGAGGGTGCGCGCACACCCCTTGGTGAGTGCACCAACAGCTCAAATCTATAGAGCGGCGACTGCAGCACAACCTGTCCGGCACAGACACGGGTCTGAGCCGGGGCGAAAACAAAAAAGCACGCTAAGGATGCCCCTCAGCGTGCTTTTCTTTTGATAGCTACCCGCGCTTTATGAGCAAGCGCCAGGGCCTGTTTTTATCCATATCCCTCGTCGCTATCCCTCAGGCGGGGGCATGCCCGCTCAGAAGCTCTCCCATTCGTCGTCGTTGCCGCCCTTGGCTGCGGCTGCAGGCGCTGGCGCGCTGGCAACCGGGGGCCTGGTGCTGGCTGCAGGGGCGGCTGCGCTGGCCTTGGGCGCTGCCAGGCTGGCCTGGGGTTTGGCGGGCTTTGCGCTGCCGATCTTGCTGGCGCCTTTGGTCGCGCCTGCACTGCGTTGGGCGGTGAATGCAGGGGCAGCGATGGGCGCTCGGGGTGCCGGTGCTGGCGCGCTGCGCATGGCGTTGGCGTCGAGCTTGAAGACCGCCACGGCGTTGACCAGTTCGCCCGCCTGGGCGTTCAGGGCGCTGGCGGCGGCCGCCATTTCTTCCACCAACGCTGCGTTTTGCTGCGTGGCCTGGTCCATCTGCGTGACCGCTTCTCCCACCTGGCCCACTCCTGCGCTTTGTTCGCTGCTGGCGGCGCTGATCTCTCCCATGATGTCCGTCACTCTGCGGATGGAGGCCACCACTTCGGTCATGGTGGCCCCTGCCTTGTCCACGAGGGCCGTGCCTTGTTCCACGCGCTCTACGCTGGCGGTGATGAGGGCTTTGATTTCCTTGGCGGCTTCTGCGCTGCGCCCTGCCAGGCTGCGCACTTCACCGGCCACCACCGCAAAGCCCCGGCCTTGTTCTCCGGCCCGGGCGGCTTCCACGGCGGCGTTCAGGGCCAGGATGTTGGTCTGAAAGGCGATGCCGTCGATCACGCTGATGATGTCGGCGATCTTTCTGCTGCTGTCGTTGATGCCTTTCATGGTCTCGACCACTTCGGCCACCACCTCGCCGCCTTGCACGGCCACGGTGCTGGCGCTCACCGCCAGCTGGTTGGCGGCCCGGGCGTTGTCGGCGTTCTGGCGCACGGTGGAACCCAGCTCTTCCATCGAGGCTGCCGTTTCTTCCAGCGCGCTGGCCTGCTGTTCCGTGCGTGCCGACAGGTCGTTGTTGCCCGAGGCAATCTGTGAGCTCGCCGAGGCAACCCCTTCCGCGTT